>ERZ780014.269-NODE-269-length-26056-cov-9.08061_pt1 | contig 26056 bp, 27 predicted proteins | sample MGYA00511929_ERZ780014 | MGnify/ENA primary metagenome ERZ780014 (study PRJEB29588, sample SAMEA2155132) | human gut metagenome | biome: human gut; feature: human-associated habitat; material: faeces | place: Denmark | collected 2008/2010 ...
GCCGGCAGGTTTTTATATAAACCCTGCCGCTTTGCTGTTTCAATGTTTCACGTGAAACATCGCTGTACAATATTCCGATTGACCTTTTCGGGGCGTTGTGGTATAATTTTTGCAGTATTTTTGGCCGAAAAAGGCAAAGGAGTCTTCGTTTTGGGAAAGGTTATTGCAATAGTCAATCAGAAGGGCGGCGTCGGCAAGACGACCTCGGCGGTCAACCTCGCGGCTGCCGTCGGCGATAAGGGGTATAAGGTTCTCCTTGCGGACATTGACCCGCAGGGCAACGCGACAAGCGGACTGGGCATAAACAAGCGCGCGCTCGATCAGTCGGCTTACGATGTGATGATAAACTCCGTCCCTGCCAAAGATGTTATCATAGAGAGCGAATACGATAACGTATGGGTGCTGCCGTCAAACATGGCGCTCGCCGGCGCGGAGCTTGAGCTCGTTGACATGGATCGCCGCGAGAGCAGACTCAAAACGGCAATAGCTCCCGTTAAGGCGGATTTCGACTTTATATTCTTCGACTGCCCGCCCTCGCTCGGGCTTATTACCCTCAATGCCCTGTGCGCGTCGGACACCGTCATGGTGCCCATCCAGTGCGAATACTACGCGCTCGAGGGTCTGTCACAGCTTATGTCGACAGTCAGGCAGGTAAAGAGATTATATAACCCGATGATAGAGATAGAGGGCGTTCTGCTCACGATGTACGACGGCAGACTCAATCTCACTCAGCAGGTCGTGGACGAGGTCAAGCGCTTCTTCCCCAAGAAGGTCTATTCCTCTGTCATTCCGAGAAACGTCAGACTCTCCGAGGCTCCGAGCTTCGGGCAGCCGATAATGTACTATGACAGGAGCTCCAAGGGCACGAGCGCATATAACGACTTTGCCGACGAGTTCCTGAGACTCAACGGAAAGAATGCTGACTGAGCGAAAGGGGAGGACACAAATGGCAGCAAAAAAAGGCGGACTCGGCCGCGGGCTTGATGCCCTGTTTGCCGACAACTCAATTGAAGAGATATCTTCGACCGGAGCGGTCAAGCTCAAGACTATGGATATCGAGCCCAACCGCGACCAGCCGAGAAAAGTTTTCGACGAGGATGCGCTCGCCGAGCTTGCGGACAGCATAGCGAAGCACGGAGTAATTCAGCCGCTTCTTGTGCGCCCGATGCCCGACGGCAGCTATCAGCTCCTCGCCGGCGAACGCCGCTGGCGCGCCTCGCGCATGGCGGGGCTGACGGAGGTTCCCGTCGTTATAAAAGAGCTCAGCGACGACGAGGCCATGGCTCTCGCCTTGATTGAAAATCTCCAGCGCGAGGACTTAAACGCGATTGAAGAGGCGCAGGGCATAAAAGCGCTCATGGACACGCTCTCCTTAACTCAGGATGAGGCGGCGGAGCGCGTAGGCAAGTCCCGCCCCGCGATAGCGAACGCGCTGAGACTTTTAAAGCTTCCGGACAGCGTCATTGCGCTCGTCTCGGACGGCAAGCTCTCGCCCGGTCACGCCCGCGCCCTGCTCGGCTTCAGGGATGAGCAGGACATAATCGAGACGGCGGATATAGTCATCGAAAAGGGACTGACCGTCCGCGATGTTGAAAAATTAGTCAAGAAAAGAAATAAAGAGCCCAAGGCGGAGAAGCCCGCCGCCCGCCGTGCGAGCTACTACGATGAAGTAGAGCTCGCCCTGACCGACTTCCTCGGCAGAAAAGTCAAGGTCGGCACGAAGCCCGGCAAGGAGAGCGGAGTGCTCGAGATAGATTTCTTCGACAAAGAGGATCTGTCCCGCCTGGCGGACGCGCTCAAGAGCCTGGGCGACTGATAAAAAATCCCTCCGCACCGCGGGGGGATAAATTTTATCGGCGTGCATAAAATTCAGTGAGGTGATCGCATGACAGAGGTTCTGATAACCGCACCGTGCAGCGACGAAGTTAAACGGCGGCTAAGGGAGTTTGAAAACAGCTGCGTATTTTCTTTTGGAGATAGAAAAAGCGATATAGGCGACGCCGAAGCGGTTATAGGCGAGCCGCGCACGGAAAAAATACGACAGGCGGAAAGCCTGAAATTTATTCAGATGACCTGGGCGGGCGCGGATATATACACCTGCGACGGCGCTTTCCCGCAGGGGATAAGGCTCGCGACTGCGTCCGGTGCGTTCGGCGGAGTCATTTCCGAATATGTTGTCGGCGCTGTGCTTTGCCTATACAGGAGGTTTCCCGAATATATCGAAAATCAGCGCTCGGCGCTCTGGCGCGATGCGGGAGCGGAGCGCACTCTCGAGGGCAAGACCGCGCTCATTCTCGGCACGGGCGACATAGGCTCGAACGTCGCAAAGCGCTTATCCGCGTTCGGGACAAAAAATATCGGAGTTCGCAGAACGGGCGCTCCCGCGCAATATTTTGAAGAGATACACACCCTCTCGAACCTCGACAGCCTGCTGCCGCAAGCGGATTTGATAATAGGCTGCCTGCCGAACACGAAAGAGACGGGACATATTTTGGACGGCAAAAAATTCGCCCTGATGAAAAGTGACGCGCTGCTTATAAACGTCGGCAGAGGAAGCCTCATCGACACTCCCGCTCTCACGCGTGCACTCGAGGAAAAGCGGATAGCGGGCGCGGTATTGGACGTGCTCGAAAAAGAGCCGCTCGCGGCGGACTCCCCGCTGTGGAGTATGCCGAATGTGCTGATAACGCCGCACATATCAGGGCGCGGCTTCGGTCACGACCCGGCGACCGAGAAAAAGATATGGGACATCTGTCTTGAAAACCTGCGCCGCTACCTCTCTGGCGAGGACATAATCAATGAAATAGATTTCGCCCGAGGCTACTGAAAGAGAACCCGCCCCGTGGTTTCGGAAGAACAGAATCCTGTCCGCGGCTTTTGTCGGGCAGGATTTTTTATGTGCGGTGCGGGAAAGAGGGGGACAAATCGGAAGATACAGCGCAGCTGCGAGAGGTATACCGCAAGGGTTGAACTTAGCTCAGCCACAGAAAATACAGAGACTAATGTATATTTAACCGTGTAGGGGAAATATCATCCGCCTGCGGTTTATGCGGGATTTACGGCTATTCTAAATCCGTAGAACACGAAAAATACTAATGAGGAGATTCGCAAAAGGTAAAGCAAGCGACTTGATAAATTATGAGGAACAAGCCACCAATAGCCGCGCCGCAGTGGAACAAGCTAACTGAGGACGCGAGGGGACGGCTTGCAACGCAAGCCGCCGCATACCCCTCTCAAAACATAGTCGCCTATCGCCCTTGGGGCGGGCGCTATGCTCCTTGTTTTTCGCCAACATCGCCTCGCTTTATCCGCCACCGGCGGCGCTTCGGCGACGTTGCCCGCACTCGTTCAAGCTCCAGCGCGTTTGCGGGCGAATGTGCCGAGCTGCCTACTGAGCAGTACAAGCTATGTACTGCGGCGCGGCGTTCGCGAGGTCTCGGGGCGAAGCCGCCCGCAAGGAGGTGAGCAAGTGTCGGTTTTGCACAGCAAAACTGCTTGCACTTAAAAGCATTGAATTTTTGATGACAGGCAAGAAAAAGACGCGCAGAAATGCTTTCGCATTTCAAGCGGTTTTTTCGCAGCATGGCGCAAAAAGACTTGCTTTTAAGCGGTGCTTGCTTGCCTTCTTGCGGGCACAGTTTGCTTTTCTTTTGCAGGCGTTTTCTTTTTCAAACAAAAAGAAAATGCCGAAACGCTGTAAGAGATAAAATCTTTAGTTAAGGTAGGTAGCGAAGGCAGAGGGTGAAAATTTTATAGTCTAACATCGTGCCGCTGACGCGTCAAAGGGTCGTCGAGTCGCCGACCCCTACAAAAGGACATCTAAAAATAAAAAAACAAGGGAAAATCGGCAAGTCCGGACAACAATCCGAAATCTTCGCTTCGCCGTGCCGTATACACAAAAATCCTACCCAAGGGATTTTCCTCGGGTAGGATCGCTGTTTTATTATGCATATAAGCCTACGGGCGGTATATTAAAGGTGGGTCGAAGCCTCGGTGACCTCCTGCATGGTGACCTCTTCTTTTCCGAACTGACCCTGATACTTATCCTGATAGTAGTTCTCGGCTTTGCAGTCGAAGGTGCCGTCGGGGGAAAGGGTTATTATCGTGCAGCCGCGCTGTGAGCCGCGCTTGTTGATTCCCGAGTAGGCGAGGTAGTCGACGCTGTAGCTGTAGGTCATTCGAATGCCCTTGTAGTAAATGGAGAAGTTGTTGTCATGGTCGTGTCCGTAGAAGATGCCATCTGTTGAGCCGAGCTCCTGCATGGTCTTGAACAGATTGTCCTGGCGCTGACCGCAGTAGATTATCTTCTTGCCCTCACCGGCCTTGCCGTAGACATACTTGACATCCTCGGTATCCTTAAAGCCGTTAGCCATGTATTCGTACCACGCGGTGCGCAGCTCCGGGAGCGGAATGTGGAGGAAGGCTATGGACTTGACATCCGAATCCTCGGGCATACCCAGCTCCTTGAGACGCGCGTTGTTCTGCTTGTTCATAAGATTTACGTTGTCTCTGTACCACTCTATCTGATTGTCGTGGATGTTGTCGTACTTCCACATTATTCCGAAGTAGTCGCCGTCGGTGTAGGAGTGGCTGTCGAATATGTAAATCGACTGAGTGAGCAGTCCCTTGGAGTTCTTGACGTTTATTATCTGGTTGCCGTAGCCGTCAACGTCGTCGGGTCCCTTTTGGAACAGGCAGTATTTGAATTCCGGGCTGCCGTAAAAGTCGGCGACCTTCTCGCGGGAGTAGTAGCTGTAGATCTCGGAATCGTGGTTGCCGAAGGCGACCGTCCAATATACGCCGAGTCTCTCCATGAGCGCGGCGAACTCCTTGGCGGACAAGAGATTATTGAATGTGCCTGCCTTGAAGAAAACAGGGAACGCCATGTCGCCCGTAACGACGACGAGGTCGGGCTTCTCCGCCTGGATCATCGTGGCTACCGCGTTGAGCGCCTGCGCGTCCTGCTTGAGAGAGAGCCAGCCGCCGCCGATATGTATGTCGGTCAGCTGCATGACCTTGAGGTCTCTGTCGGTGGTGAAGGTCCAGTAGCCGTTTTCGTCCTTTTCGGGCACGAGCTGATTCTCGATTACTGCGGGGTCATAGCTCTTTGCGCGCTTGATAAGCGCCTTGTTGCCGATAACCGTTATCATAACGACGGTCAGCACGAACAGCGCGAAAACGCCGAATATCGAGCCTACGACGATGCGGGCTGTTTTTTTCTTCCCGGGGTCTTTTTGCTTCTTTTCTTTCATTTTTTTCTCCTTTCATGACTCCTCAGATCTTTAATATGTGCAGGGTCACGCCTTTTTCCTTGCAGGCAGTGACGAGCGTTTGCGTTATTTTGTCCTCGTCCGAGTTTTCGGGGAATACGGGCTTTACAAATGCCTCGGTCTCCGTCCCCGTGCGGCGGTAGGTGATATATTCGACCTCAACGCCGAGCGACGAAAATATTTCCTCTGTTTCCTCGCGCTTTTCACTCCCGACAAAGTCGAGCATGACGGCGCCGGACTTCTTGGCGAGCTTCAGCGCGGAGATAATGAGCGCTATGCTTATAACTATGCCGAACACCGCGTCTACAGCGAACTCGGCATACTGCGACACGGTGAGGCTCATTACGGTGGCGAGGGTAATGAAGAAGTCGAGGATGCTGTCCGCCGCCATGACTTTTATTATCGGTGAGCCCGTGACGCGGTAAACGCCGCGGTAGGCGAAGAACATAACGAGCTTCACGGCTACTGTTATAAGCAGCAGCACGAGATAGTGCGTGAGATATGATATAGGCGTGGGATAGAACAGTCTCTCGAGCGAATTATATGCGAAATAAAGGCCGGTAAGAAGTATTATCACCGACATCACGAACGAGAAAAACTGCTCGGACTTTTTGATTATCGCGCGCGCAGCCTCGCTCGTCGAGCTCAGCAGGGCGGCAAAGCAAATAAACGCCGCAAGTCCCGACAGGCTGTCGAACATATTGTTCACGGCGTCCGAATATATGCTGATGCTGTTTGCGCTCAGACCGACATAGAGCTTAACGGAAAACAGAGCGACATTCAGAGTGAATGCCGCCGCGCAGGTTATAACTGTTATTTTATCGTTTCTTTTCATGGTTCACCCGAACAGGGAAAGCCGAGCCTTTTTTGTCCCGGGAAAAGGGCAGGGCGGAGCTTCTCAAGCTTTCGCGTAATTAAACAACTCTTTTCAGAGTTCTATTGTAAAATCTGTGTAAAATGTACTGCTCCATCATTCTACACGAATGTGCGTCAACAGTCAACAGAAAAATATCGTTTGGTAAAAATTTCGAGTCTTTTTGCGATAAGCTCGGCCGCGATGTCCTCAAAAAAAGAAGATTCCCGTTTAAAGCCCTACTTTAGATTTATTTTTACCGCTTCGGGCGATTATATACATTGAATATACGGGCAACGTGTGGTATAATTTCATCTGCCTGAGAAAAGGAGGCCTTTTTTTATGCAGCGAATAACCAGCTTTTCCGTCGACCACGACTATATAGTTCCGGGGATGTACGTCTCGCGTATCGACGGCGACATAACGACATACGATCTTCGCACCCGCAAGCCGAACTGCGGCGACTATATGGACAATGTCACCATGCACTCTATGGAGCATATGCTCGCAACGTTCCTGCGCAATTCTGACGCGGCGGCGGATGTTATATATTTCGGGCCGATGGGCTGCCGCACGGGCTTCTATCTGCTCATGCGCACGCAGAACCATGAGCGCGCTCTCGAAAAAGTCAAAGAGGCGCTGAGAAAGACTATTGACGCGCCGGAGCTGTTCGGCGCATCGCGCAAGGAGTGCGGCAACTATAAAGAACTCAGCATCGAGGCGGCGCACAAAGAGGCGGCTCGTTATCTTGAGCAGCTCGAGAGCCGCGAGCAGAATTTCAAATATCCGACAGAATAAGGGGAGACAGCTATGACAGGAATAATCGGAGCGAAGGAAATCGAGATAGAGGCGCTCAACGCGCAGATGGAGAACAGGCAGACAAGGACAGTCAGCGGCATCGAGTTCACGAGCGGCACGCTCTATGGACGCGAGGTAGTTACCGCTGTTTGCGGAATAGGCAAGGTGTTCGCGGCGATGTGCGCTCAGACGATGATCTTGCTCTATTCCCCCGACAGGATAGTAAACACGGGCGTCGCCGGGAGCCTGAGCACGAGCCTCAATATAGGCGATATAGTAGTCAGCGATTATGTCGTTGAGCACGACATGGACACGAGCCCGCTGGGCGACCCTGTGGGCATGATATCGGTCATAAATATAGTCGATATCCCCGCCGACGGAGAGCTTGCCGAAAAAATCTGCGCCGCGGCGAGGGAAGTAGGCAATATCATCTGCGTCAAAGGCAAGATAGCCTCGGGCGACTGCTTTGTCAACACCGCGGAGAAGAAGGAATATATTTCGGAGACCTTCGGCGCCTTGGCCTGCGAAATGGAGGGCGCTGCGATAGGCCAGGTCTGCTATGTGAACAGAGTTCCGTTCTGCGTTATCCGCGCCATATCCGACGCGGCGGACGGCTCCTCTTTCATGGATTATTCAAATTTTATCGCCCTTGCCGCAAAGAATTCGGCTGCGGTTCTAACGGAGTTGCTCAGAAGCGGGAATTGACAGACTTTTTTGACTTTTTTTGATTTTACTCTTGACTCAACGCCCGATTTGTGATATATTAGTCGAGCGTTGAGACGCTGGTGTAGCTCAGCTGGTAGAGCAGCTGATTTGTAATCAGCAGGTCGGGGGTTCGAATCCGTCCACCAGCTCCAGTTTTTTCCAATCTCAACGAAGTGAATACGGAAGAGTTCCCGAGTGGCCAAAGGGGGCAGACTGTAAATCTGTTGTCGTCGACTTCGGTGGTTCGAATCCACCCTCTTCCACCATGAAAAAGCAATTGCTCTTAGCAATTGCTTTTTTCAGTTATATTCGCCTTACGGCGAGTGATATTGCTACGCAGTGATATTCGGCTTTCTGTCGAGTGATATTTGCTTCGCAAGTGTAAACGGCGAATATAATATCACTGTGCCAACGGCACAATATCACTTTTGCGTCGGCAAAAATATCGCGCCGAGCACGGCTCGGCATATCACTGTCCCTTTACAAATAGGAAATATTATGATATATTCCATTTAGGTGATGAATAATGTCAGATAGCATTTTGCGCTGTAAATCAAAGGACTTTGCAAAGAAAATTGTATTTCTTTGCCGTGATACTAAAACCAAAACGAAAGAATCGGTATTAACGAATCAGCTTTTGCGCTCCGGAACGAGCATCGGGGCAAATGTTTATGAGGCCCAGTACGCCCAAGGCAAAAAGGATTTTATCTCAAAGCTGGAAATAGCACAAAAGGAATGCTTTGAAACAGAATATTGGCTTGATCTTCTTTTTGAAACCGGTTATATCGAGGAATCAATATACAAACCTTTGCAAAACCAATGCGGTGCAATCAGAAGAATGTTAATTTCCTCGCTTAATACTGCAAAGGAAGGCTACAGATGAATAAATAGCGTTTTCGGGTTAAAGTAACCGACAGTTATGCAAAAGATTGCAGACTCAGTCTCGAAAAAGGTGGCGTTATCAGATGAATTTCTATGAAATTACCGATAAAGACAAAGAACTTATAAAAGTTGCTCTTAACACCTTGCAAAATAATTTTGATGATGGAATTTACCACCACACTGTAGGCGCAGCACTCAGTTGTCCAAACGGCAAAATTTACAGCGGCGTAAACTGTGACGGTATACATGGTTCTTGTGCAGAACACATTACAATAGGTATGGCAATTTCGGCAGGCGAAAGAAATTTCGACACAATTGTTGCGGTTCACGATAAAGCACCGAATTGCTTGGTAGCGCCTTGTGGCAACTGCCGTCAAATGCTTATAGAATACTGTCCCGATATTAAGGTCATATTAAACGATGAAAGCAATAAAGTGGTAAAGGTTCATATCAAAGATTTACTCCCCTTCGCATGGAAATCGGTTCAAGTTTGAGCGATATCTTTTTCAATGCGGTTTTTTATGCGGGAGAGTGAAATATTTCACATCGGGCGAAGCGGTCGTTTTGCTTTTCATAACTTCAACATTTTCGAAACCCGCAAGTTGACAGCCATGCTTACACGAATACTGCTTTTGCGGTGTTCGTGTTATTTTTTTATAAAAGCAATGAGCGGGACTGTTTTGTAAAATGTCCGAGTTCTCGGCAGACGGTCTGATTTTTCGCGCGGCGCCCGGCGCTCTCGGCTGGGCTGCGGCATTTGTCTTTGCTTTTGGTGAAACCGAGTTATAACGCGCCGACGGCTATCCCCAAAAGGGAGGTTTTACGAGGGGCGGACTATGCTTATGACGGTAGCTGCAACGTTCTTGGGTCTATGTCGGAAGAAAAAGATTAGCAAAGCAAGACTAATTTTAGAGCGTGATATATAGTTTATTTTACTGTTTGGTATGGAGGTGATATTGACTGACAGTAAAAATAAAAGTCTGTGTCTTTACCGTCATAATCATCGTTCGCGGGACGGTAAAACCGCATTTTTTCATTTGATAAATATTTTTTGTCGAAAACCCTTGTGTTTTGTTAATTGTGGGTGTATAACTAACTCTGTAGAGGTATGCACTCTGCGAAAAGAGTGCGGTTCTTTATTTTTTAATCAGGGGGCAAGTAAATGCTTTATATTATCGAAGGGGAGGTATGCAAAGGGGATATTGCTCATAAATAAGATGTAATTGGTGCCTGCCCGGAACAATTTGTATTCGACACCCACACAGTACTTTTGCATATAGGCATAAAGAAACGGATTGGTCTTTTTCGGTAAACAGACAAAGATATCAATCGCAGATACGGTATGACAGAATCAGCGAGGGGCTGTTTGTTCATTTACGATCAGACGATTTTAAAGTGCAGGCAACAACAGAAAGAAGTTAGGAAAATTGCGTTTCCGACAGAAGATCATAGGAGATTTGTTTTGCGGTTAAAAATGTTGCCGGTTGACTGTCCCTGCCCTAATAAAGGGTCGGTTTTCGAGGATATCGGCACAAGATCTACCGGATCAGGTTAAAAAGGAGGAGCAAAACTATGTTTAGAAGGATAAAAGAAAGGATAAGTCTGTTTACAGTGAAGCAGCCTTCACTGACCATCCTTATTGCAATCTTCGTCCTTAATCTTGTCTTATTTGCGGTAGCGGCGGGTATTATTTCCTGGCTGGCGCCGAATTCACTTGTTCATTCCGGCTTTTGGGCATCTGTCTTTTATACAATTTGTATGGTGCTCGATGCCGGCTGTATTGAATACGTCATAGCCGACATCGGACAATCAAGCGTTGCGTTAATTCTTGTCTGCCTTTTAACGGTATTAGTCGGAATGATTACATTTACCGGCGCTGTCGTCGGTTATGTAACCAACTATATTTCAAGCTTCATTGAAAATTCTAAATCCGGCAGTCGAGCCATAAGAGTTTCCGGCCATACGGTCATCCTTAACTGGAATTCGCGCGCTTCGGAAATTGTTAATGACCTGCTCTATACCGGAAAAAAAGAAACAGTTATTATTTTAGCGGGGCAGGAGCCCAAGGAAATTGAGGAGGAAATCAACGAGAGATTATCTTCCACATTAAAAGAAGAAATTAATAATGTGAGAGAGGAAAGCGCATCCTTCCCGCTTTTCAAGCGTATTGCTTATCGGAGGAAACACCATCCGCAAAATAAGGTTACGGTAATAGTCAGAGAAGGAGAAACATATTCGACGAAGCAGTTGAACGATATATCTATTTCGCAAGCAAACTCAATCATATTGCTCACTAAGGAATATCAGAATGAAATCTGTCAATTCGGAAGCCACGAGAGAAGAGAGGTTCTTGAAAAAGGGAATGCGAATACCCTGAAGACCCTTGTTCAAGTGGCGCAGATGACATCGGACGAAGCATCCGCGGACCATCAGACAATTATTGTTGAAATTGAAGATGATTGGACGGCTAAGTTGGTTGACAGAATAATAGCCCATAAAGAAAAGCTTGCAAAATGCCGTATCATTCCCATCTATGTAAACAGAGTTCTTGGACAGATATTGTCTCAGTTTTCTATTATGCCGGAGCTGAATACCGTGTATAGCGAGCTGTTTTCCAACAGAGGAGCCGAGTTTTTCGCCAAGCCGCAGGGGGGAAAAGACGATGTCGCTCAAGCGACACGGCAATATATGCTTACTCACCACTGTGCTATACCGCTGACGGTTATGCAGACTTCGATAGGTAAGTATGCTTTTTCCGTAGCCAATTCTAACGAGGACTGTGAGCGCAGCGCCGAGGAAGAACAGCCGGCACTCTCGGTAAAGCTCAATATGTCGTATCAGATGCTTCCCAAGAATATCGTTATCGTCGGGCATAACAGCAAGTGTCAGGATATCATGAACGGTTTTTCTTCTTTCCGAGGCGAGCATAACCTTTCCGAAGGAGAGATACTAAATATAACCGTAATTGATGACGAGAAGAGTTTGGAGCATTTTGATTACTACAGAGAATATCCCTATGTCTCAAAAACCGTTGTTGCAGACATTTATGATGCGGAGCTCATAAAGAGCACTATTGAAGAAGCTGTGGACAGTCATGAAGGGGACACCAGCTTGTTGATATTATCGGACGATAAGGCCGTAACGGAAGATATTGACTCGGCTGCGCTCACTTACTTGATTTATGTCCAGGACATTATCCTTGATCGCAAAAAAAAGGATCCGGATTTTGACCGCAACAGTATTGACGTCGTAGTTGAGATCCTTAACCCCAAGAACTTTGATGTAGTTCATAATTACAGCGCAGACAATGTCGTAATAAGCAATCGTTACATAAGCAAAATGGTGACACAGATCGGCCGAAAACAAGCTCTGTTTGAATTTTACTCCGACATACTGACATATGACGAAGAGGGCGCGACTTCTTATGAGAGCAAAGAGCTGTATATAAAAGAGGTTGACAGATTCTTTGATAAGAACGAGATACCGGCCAAGTGTTCTGCGCGAGAATTGATTTGGAGCGTTTTTGAGGCATCGCCGCAAAACAACAAGGAAATTATTTTAGGTTATACAAGCTCCAACGGAAAAATGACGATCTTCTCGGGGAATCAGGACGATATTCAGGTTGAGCTCCGTCCCAAAGACAAGCTCATTATCTTTAGCAGTCACTGATTTCGGCATCGGAGTTTGATTTGAGCCCTTTGCGGGATTTTTGCTATAGCCGACAGGGGAAAACGTATCTTCTATCAATAACGCCGAAGTGTAATATTTACACTTCGGCGTTATTGAAATATGAGATTACGAACTGTCTGTTGAGCTTATACCTTAAAACACAAATGATTTCCACTGATTATTCCATTATTTTGAAAAGGAGTTACTCCACTTCAACCTTATATTGTTTTCTCCAAACGAGACGGGTGAGAATCCCCAGCGCAAGCTGCTCGATGCAGAATAATATGTGCAACAAAAATAAAACGGCCGTGACTTTTAAAAAGCCCGAATCCATATATATTTCATCTTTCAACCGGTCGAAGAGCAAAAGCGCCGACCGGATGTTTGCCGGGAAAAGCGAAATACCGGAAAAAATAAACATCCACAGATTTTCGCGCTTTTTACACACGGGCAAAATACTGACTAAAAGAAAAAGAGAAAGGACAGCGGCGGTCAAAATAAGGATGTTGTCGAAATAATAAAAAACAAGAGAGAGCGTAAGGGGAATCAAAACGAAAACTAACTGAGCCCACTGCTTTTTTTCGTTGATGTGTTTCATGATAAGATCACCGCCGCATTATATAATATATAGATCACAGCAACGGACTGAGCCAATTGCATAAAGACGACACACAGCATTCTCGCGAGACCGGAGGCACCTCGATCGAGCTGCTTCTTCCATGTGCCGGGTTTTGTTATAACCAAAATCATCGACCACAGCATATCGTCTGCGCCGAGGAGAACAGAGGTTATCTTAAACCCGTCTAAGGGGAAAAAGAAGCATAAATTTATGATGCCGAGCAGCAAATTCTCAAGAGCCGCATAGAAAACCAATGCACGCAGCGCATCATGTTGAATTAAAAATGCGGAGATGAAAAGAATGCCGGCAAACAAAAAGTTGGTTTCCGCCCCCGCGCCATATATTTGAGCTTTTTTCAGACGGCTCTTTATGCTCGTTTCTTCAATAAAGGTATATGCTGTCGGCAAGATGCCCACCTTTACACCGACCTCGTAAACCGGGGCCATATATGCTTTCGCCGCAACGGTGTGTCCGGCCTCATGCAAAACTATTCCGACAAGCAGGCCGAATATTATACCAAATAGGTCAATGTTGCCGGATGTATCCAACGAGTCAAATGTCTCGACGCCTAAGACGATCCCGATAATTAGACTTGGAAGCCAGAAAAACAGTAGGCATCGGTTGATGATAACCGATAATTTCGAGTATTGCGGCACGGCATCAAATTTTATAATCGGGAACGCAAATCTGCCGAGATCGCGGTTGCGGACTTTTTCGCGCAAAAAACCTTGCTTTGATAAAAAATGCAGGAAGGATCTCACGGTTTTCTTATCAATAGACGGATCTATTTCATACGGGTCTGTGTTACCGTCCAGTTTTTGCATGAATGAAACGAGATAATAAGGAAGGCGAACCGGTTCTTCTACGGATGCCGAGTTTTCCACCTCATATTCATCTTTGTCGATCTGTTTGTATTCAAGCCAAGGCTTGACCGTCGGGTATGTCATTACTTTGCCTCCTTATCATTTTCTCCCGGGCCTCTTGTCAACAGTATAAAGACTTTTGATGGGTGATACTATAAACCGGCAGGCTACAATGCTTGCATAAAAAACAGTTGCTTGTAAAGAAGAAAGCAAAACATTTAAGTTCTCATGTTACGGAATATATCGAAGATCGTTCCGTGATGTGTTATAAACATATGTTTTTCCGGTACAAAATGCCGTAGGACTACATTTTAATAAACCGAGATAAAACGAGAGGAAACAGAGTTACAAATATTGTAATCATATTTTTAACCTTAACCATGCCGGTCGGCTCATCAAGAGTCAAAATATCAGTCATGTAAAAATTCAAGTCCCCGTCATCCGTTATCTCAATTCCGCCAATCGGGTATAAATCATTCTCGCTTTTCCATTCGCATTTAGTTCCGGCCTTGTCAATAGAGGCCGTTCCGACGAAACTCCAAATTTTTACGGAGTTGTCGTCCTGTAAGTTAAAATTAAACGTCTGTCCATATGAGGTCTCGCAAAGATACAGAATGCCGTTCCTGCAATCTATTTCCCGGAACGCTATTCTGTTATTTGTAAAAGTTTCGTTTATTGTTGTAATATAATCAATTTTCATCGTCGATATCACGCTCTTTATTAATTTGTTATTGCATATTATGTTTTGCATTATATACGGGAACATCCCGCTCCGAGAACCTGTACGAACCGAAGGGCATGAATACCGAAATGCCGTCCGATACAGTCGCCGGAAGGAGAAATTGTTTTCGGGCGCGGCGAACAAGAGCTTCGCCCGCCTCTAATAAAGGCATATTACTAACGGCCTATCCGCCCGTTTATTAAATTTGTCTTATACACCACCCCAATAAAGCCGCCGGTTGCCGTGCAAAACCAACGGCCTTATTTTGAATGATTGACAGAAAGGATTATGTTTTTTTCAATGACCTTGCTGTTGAACTGTCGGCAAGAACTATGTAGATCGCTCTATTTTGCGCTGCCATCTTTTCGTTTAACGAGCCATCGGCATTGTGATCCTCAACCCTGAAGCAATTATCCGTACTGCCAAGTCCGATGCACTCTATTTGCGAAGAAGATACTCCTTTTGCGAGGAGGACTTTCATAACGGACTGCGTGCGCTGAAAGGACAACTCTTTGCCGTCCCCGTTACCGACTTTAGCCGTTGTGCCGACAATCAGGATTCTCTTATCGGCATTTGCTTTAAGATACACCCCGACAGGATCAAGAGCCTTTTCTGCGGATGACGGATCGTAGAAGTCGGCTTTGTTTCCCACAAATTTCACCGTGTTCTCTCTGAAGGAAATTACAGAAACGTCAGAGAGGTTACCGGAGCTTAACCCTAAGCTGTCCTGCGGGAACTCCACGGCTGTAACGTAAGGAAGATCTTTAGCCTGCCGACCGATAACGGGAGTGCTGTCAAAAGTGACGGTTCCGCCGGAGCGTTCGATTATCTCGGTCCACATGGCTTTAAGCTTATAGAGGTAAGAATCGGGAATTTTCTGCTGATCGCCGCTAACGCAGCCCAGACCGACCCAATGAACATCAATGCCTTTAAGATCGGGAAGAGCATGAATCGATTCAAGCTTGTCTGCAACAATCACCGGATCGGTAGCCAGGACATTGGAAGCAAGCTGAGAAATCAACCCGGCCGTACAGAGACCGCTGTCGTAAACGAACATGCTTTTCCGGCTCAGGGAACTTGCATTGAGGATGTCGGCACTAAGCCGGATTGAGCTAAGTGTATCAACTTCCGGGGTTAACGCTTTCAGGGATACCAAGCTTTGCATGACACTGCCGGCGGCGCGCTTTGCAATCTCCTTTTCTTTCGATTTGGAGAGGTCTTTGTCGGATTTTGAAACGGAGATGGTTTTTGTCTGCGTCGGTTTACCTTCGACTACGACATAAGAGACCTCGCCGTAGTTCAAACAGACATTGTAGATACGGTCATAAATCGTCGAGGCGTTCGCATCGAGTCCGGGGAAATTGTTGTGGATTCCGAGAACAATGGATTCTGCGGACGGCTCATTGGGCACGGAAGGGTCGTCGCGATTGCCGCCGCAAGCCGAGAGGCAAAGGAAAGAAGAGGCAATAAGCGCAACGATAGCGATAAGTGAAACAATCTTTTTCATGTTCTTGTATCCTCCTTAGACAAAATCGGTATTGATAAAGCCTGCTTTGATAGGCGTGCTTGACATGTTTTTTGATTCCTCAAGCACGGGATCGTTGAGCGCATTCAAGATCTCGGGGTTGTACTCTTCTGCGAAGTCCGAGGCATTAATGTGCGAAAAAGCGTTTTCTGTAACATGGAGAATTCCTTCGGCGTCAAGAGCCTCCTCAAGGGCTTCTTCATACGCTTGGATGCGAATTTGTTCTTGAGCTTTGATCTCGTTTATATGGGTTTCGAGCAGATCCTTTTCGCGATTTATAAGAATATTCTTGCGCTCCGAAAGCTGAGCTTTGCCCCAGACCAGAGTGCTGCGATGCTCGCACGCAAGAAGCCGTTCTTCCTCGAGGATCTTCAGTTTGTCTTTGGCGGGCTGATATGTGTTGATACCGCATATCAGTGAAGAGATACTCGTTCCAAGGGGCAACACGGAAGAAAATACAGCAGCAATCAATACGGACAATGGGTTTGATTTACCTGTCGTTTTCACAGTGTCAAAGCTGATGTTTACTGATGAATCGAGCGGCAGAGCCTCCTGAAAAGTTGAATCCTTAGTAGCTATCGAGAAGATAAAGAAGGGAACATATGCCACGAGAAATGCAGCAACAGCTAAAACTACCGAGAAAATCATTTGATCTTTCATAATGAGGTGGTCCTGATATTCTTTGATTTTTTTGCCGGCAAGAAACATCGGGAAATCCAGGATAACCGCCGAAACCGCCGCAAGAAGAACCACAAAATACCAGTTATCGGTCTGCACCGCCGTCCATTTTATATACAGGGGGACAAAATCGGCGACAATGAAGAAGAGGGTTACAAATGTGCCGATGTTAAGAAAATCTTTTACCCTCTTTCTGTTGAGGTGCTTCTTACGGGTGCTGATAGTGCCAAAAGGGGTAGTTGCTATGGGATTAGTTGTAAGTGTCATAATGTGTGCCGCCTCCTCAATTATCTAAATGAGCACGAAGCTTCTGTATTTCTCTGTCATAATAGGCAATCTCCTCGTCCACTCTGCGAATCATATCGTCAACATGGACGATCAAGCCGTTTTGAAGGTCAACAATGGTCTCAACCGTATACAGATGGTTAATGTATTGGCGCTTGGCGATTTCGATTTCTCTGCGTGCATCAGCCTTGATTGCAGGGATTCTCTTATCCTTCATAAGCCAGTCTGCCGGAAGCCCCTGAAGTCTCTGACGCTCATAGGCAAGAGGGTCGAGACCGTCTTCATAGAATTTTGCGGTGTGCTTATACTCAACTGGAATCAGCGACGCGGTATCGAGTATTTTATTAAGTGTAACCTCGTGTGTCTCCGGCATTCCGCTGATGTTTTCGCCCGCGGCCTTTCTTTTAAAGAGTTTTTTAAAAAAGCCCATAATCAGTCCTCCTCGTAGGTTGATACAGCCGCAACAGCCGCAATGGCTTTGTCGCGCTTGTGCTTCTTGTAGTATCTTTCAACAACGGTCTCCGAAAAAGAGACATCCGGGTCAAATGATGTTATTCCACCGACACGCACGCCTTTAATGTAAGCGGCAATCTTTGAAGCGGCTCTTTTTCTGATCTTGGCAACCCTCTGATCAAGAATGCTTGTGCCGTTGATGATTTCTTCATTGATTTCATAGAGACGACTTCTTGCTGTCTTGACAGCCTCTTTTGCCCTTGCTTTGTTACTTGCGCGTCTGCGGTTCTCAAGAACTTCCCATGTGTGCTCGGCTTTAATATCACCGGGCATATCGGGAATCTCTTTGGCGGTGTTCTCAACGATGTCGAGGTTAGCGGCACCCTCGGAACGGGCATTCTTCAGGGCCTCTTCGGAGACAAGACATTCACCGCTTTCGATAGAAAGGCATTTTTTAAGATAACGATCAATGTGCGCCAAGGCAACATCTTCGCCCTTGTGTGCATCTATTCTTCCCATAAGCTTCAAAATGAAGTTCGGCAGAACAGTGACATCCTTGATATTTTTCCCTGTTATGTACTTAACTTTTGGCTTTTTCATGATGTACGCCCCCTTGTGTTAGTTTTTTGAGCAGTTTCGTCGCAGTTTTCAGCGACTCGTCAGGATGATTTTTTATATCATCGACTGCTGCCCGGTTGCGCGATCCGAATATTAACAGTGTTATTTTTATATCGGTTTATGTTACCTTCTGATAAAAGAATACCATTTTTATCCCTTGCTTACGATTAACCGACGGTTGACATTTTGGCTTTTTGTGCGCTTTTTTGCTGCCGTCAAAAGAGGCTTTGCATTCAGGCTTGCGGCATAATCGCAGATTGTTAGTCCGCCGTAAAGCCCGGACAAAATCGGTCAAGTTTTCAGAAGAACAAGTAACACCGTATCCAACACCGTCGGCATAATAGATTGATTATTCCGCGAGCTTCGGTTTCCTCTCTAAGTGGTTATTGTGGCAGGTGTTGTTGTGGCCAACATCTTTGAATACATTTAGCGCTTTCCGAGAAAACAACCGCTTAGGAGATTTTTATAGCTGACATCGCCTTGAAAATCCATGATTTTATTATACCGATTTGAGAGATGTTTCACAGAAACCATAGGTTTACAAAATAAAAAAGACGAACATATGTAAACGCCATACGTTCGTCTCGATATATGAGCTATTAAGGGGACGGGCTGGTCGCGATCATCGCGCTCGGTAGAACGCTGATAGGTCACGACCAGCTCGTCTATAGTGCAGTTGTACAACTTCGCCAGGAACACTATGTGTGAGAGGGTGGGCGTTTTATTGCCGTTTTCCCACATACTGATAATGACCCTGGATGCCGTACCGTCACGACAATCTTTAAACAGTCCGGATAAGTCCTCCTGAGTAAGATTATGCTGACGGCGAAGCTTCTTAAGCTGTCTGCCGGTTGCGACAGGGTCGATCCCCCAATCCGCCGCGTGTTCGCACACATAGTCGACAATTGAATAGTTCATGTTCTTCCTCCTAAGTTTTACATTAATAAAACATCGGTAAGAAGGACAACCCTTAAGCAACCGTTTGCATTTTAGCAAAAAACAGCGGAAAAGTCAACAACGAACCTTTCCTATCAACAAATACGTGCACATTTCGGTACATTTGACCCTTAAACTGCTTTATTTTTCAAATGTGATGCCTCGGTCGGCAATTAAGCTTTTTACAGCCGATAAATGCTCTCAACGGATCTCGGGACAGTTGACAAGAAAGAGCTTTGTAATATATAATAAAAGCATTATATGGTGCCGCAAATGAAGGGCGGAGCGCGAATAGAGATAAAAACAGCAATTGTTAAAGGTGAGAAAAATGGGATACGCATTTATAAGCTACAGTTCAAAAAATCAACAGATGGCGGATTCTTTTAAAGCATTCTTTAATCAAAACGGAATTGAAACGTGGATGGCACCCGGTGACATACCGTTTGGTTCCACATACACATCTGCGATCAATCGCGCAATTAAAGAGTCCGGCTGCTTCGTACTTTTGCTCTCCGGGAATGCGCAAGAATCCCCCTGGGTGTTAAAAGAAACGGAGCGCGCCATCAGCACGGGAAAAACGATCTTTACCGTGCTTCTTGATGATGTTTCAATGAACGATGATTTTGAATTTATGCTCAGCACAAGTCAGGCGGTCGCCATAAGAAAAATCGATGAGAGTGATGATAAGGTTAGGCGACTTATTAAGGCGATAAAAATGTACACGGGCGAAGAGAGACAAGAGACTGTAATAAACAGCTCTCTCCGACACGAGCTTGACAACAAATCGATTTCACCGGCAGAGCCTTCTTCTAAACCAAAAAACAATATATGCCAATCTGATTTAACACCGTTAGGTTTACAATATACAACCGGTGGCGACCCCGGAGGGCTGTGTGAGCAGGCATTAAAATACTATAACGGCACTGGCGGCTATAAAAAAGATGAAAGAAAGGCTGTAAAACTATTCAGAGAATCGGCCAATTATTATAATTATGTTCCAGCGTATAATTACTTGGGACGCATTTTTATGGAAAGAAGAAATTTTGCGAACGCATCAAAATGGTATCGGAGCTCCGCCGTAGCAAATACTGCAGAGGGCCTTTGCATGATGGGATATTTCTATCAAACGGGTCTCGGAGGTGTCAAACGTAGCACTTCATCGGCGTTGGAGTGCTATGAAAACGCGGCCGCCACCGGTGAATTCGAGCAGATAATAGATATTACTAAAAAATTCCTAGAAGGCAGAGTTGTTCCCAGAGAAGACGGGGTTGCTGCTGATATTTTAGCCGCTGCTGTCAAAGCAGGAAGCGAGGACGCACGATTTTACATGGCAAAATCCGATCAAAGCGGTTTTGGTGTTAATGCAGACAGTTTGCCGGTTCAACCTCAGCCTTATAACGAAGAGTTGAAGATTGGGGACAAGGTAGAGTTTGGATTATATCCGTTTGACGACAAAAGAACATGGAAAAAGATAGGGTGGGAAATCCTCGACATAAAAAATGACAAGGCATTGTTATGGGCTGATTTCTGCGTTGACGCATATCCTTACCATTACATTAGGAAGAGCTGTGATTGGAGTAGTTGTTCGCTTCGCGATTGGCTGAGAAACGAATTTACGGAGGATGCTTTTCAAAACGAGGAGAGAATGGCGCTGTGCGAAGGAGATGTTGTCTCATCGAAAAATTCTAATAGCAAGCAAAGCAGCGGGCAGGCGACTTGTGATAGAGTTTTTATCTTGGGAAACGAGGAGTTTGAGCAGTACGGCATAACTGAATCAAGGTTAAGAACCTTCGCTTCACCGTATGCTAAAAGGCGGGGAGTATTTTGCTCGGCGGAATCTGATGCTTTTTATTGGACAAGGACACCGGGCTCAAGCGAAGAAGCAACTCAAATGTTTATCGGAGGAGGCGGACACAAAGAAGAGCATGGAAGTTATATCGATTTGAAAAATAGGGGGATAAGACCGGCAATTTGGGTCGATTATAAAATGTTGAACAATATAGTTAAAAACCACAAAGGAAAAGACTGATGGATGTTTCAAATCCGTGCGTGCCGCAATTGTTATTCGAGCGAATGCGACAAGGGCGATGGCAAACTCGGAGAAGACCTTATTTCACTTGTTTTGAACCGAGGAGGGCCTGTTATTTGATGGCGGCGCGGTGCTCGGATGAAGATAAAAAATATAACGAAACTTTCTTTGACAGCATAAATCGTGCAGCAAAATAAGTTCGGAGGAAGACATTGAAGATGCGAAAAACCCCGAGATAATGCTCATGTACGGTAAAGAAGCAAGCAACCGAAAACAATAGATAGACCGCCAGCACTACACTATTCCGAACCAAAGACCAAAAGATAAGCATTTTGAGAAAATCTAAACTTTTGGATTTTCCTACAATGCCGACTACGGCGGAATCCCTCCCACTCCTTATATATTTCTTTCTGTATACATTGAATTTGTATTTAGTAAAATGCAGACAACACCACGGATCGGCTTTTGGCTGGACAATTCCAACCAAACACCGCAGCAGACAGTAGAAACCATTCTGAACGTTAGGAAGCCGGTATGATTGTTACATATAAGGGGAAGAAAAATTTCTTTTAGATACTTGTTTTCCTAAAACTGATGTGATATAATAGCTTCATTCCAGAAAAGGAGTAAAAAATATGCGGCAAGGTATTCTTAAATAAAACTATAATCAAATAGTGGGAACAAAGGATTATGATAGTCCCTTTTGTGGGGGCTTGGTTTTTTGTACCCAATTTAAGAATACTTTTGCCTTATCAATTTTGACATATCCCCAAAAACAGCAATCACAAACAGGTGTATGCTGTATATGTGTATGTCCGCAACTTATAATCCCCAGTGGTAAAAGTATTTTACTGCTGGGGATTTTTATGCCCTTTGGGGCTGTAAAGGGAGGACAATCACATGAAAATAATCAATATTGGAATTCTTGCCCATGTAGACGCTGGAAAGACGACCTTGACGGAGAGCCTGCTATATGCCAGCGGAGCCATTTCAGAACCGGGGAGCGTCGAAAAAGGGACAACGAGGACGGACACCATGTTTTTGGAGCGGCAGCGTGGGATTACCATTCAAGCGGCAGTCACTTCCTTCCAGTGGCACAGATGTAAAGTCAACATTGTGGATACGCCCGGCCACATGGATTTTTTGGCGGAGGTGTACCGCTCTTTGGCTGTTTTAGATGGGGCCATCTTGGTGATCTCCGCTAAAGATGGCGTGCAGGCCCAGACCCGTATTCTGTTCCATGCCCTGCGGAAAATGAACATTCCCACCGTTATCTTTATCAACAAGATCGACCAGGCTGGCGTTGATTTGCAGAGCGTGGTTCAGTCTGTTCGGGATAAGCTCTCCGCCGATATTATCATCAAGCAGACGGTGTCGCTGTCCCCGGAAATAGTCCTGGAGGAAAATACCGACATAGAAGCATGGGATGCGGTCATCGAAAATAACGATAAATTATTGGAAAAGTATATCGCAGGAGAACCAATCAGCCGGGAAAAACTTGTGCGGGAGGAACAGCGGCGGGTTCAAGACGCCTCCCTGTTCCCGGTCTATTATGGCAGCGCCAAAAAGGGCCTTGGCATTCAACCGTTGATGGATGCGGTGACAGGGCTGTTCCAACCGATTGGGGAACAGGGGAGCGCCGCCCTATGCGGCAGCGTTTTCAAGGTTGAGTACACCGATTGCGGCCAGCGGCGTGTCTATCTACGGTTATACAGCGGAACGCTGCGCCTGCGGGATACGGTGGCCCTGGCCGGGAGAGAAAAGCTGAAAATCACAGAGATGCGTATTCCATCCAAAGGGGAAATTGTTCGGACAGACACCGCTTATCAGGGTGAAATTGTTATCCTTCCCAGCGACAGCGTGAGGTTAAACGATGTATTAGGGGACCAAACCCGGCTCCCTCGTAAAAGGTGGCGCGAGGACCCCCTCCCCATGCTGCGGACGACGATTGCGCCGAAAACGGCAGCGCAAAGAGAACGGCTGCTGGACGCTCTTACGCAACTTGCGGATACTGACCCGCTTTTGCGTTGCGAAGTGGATTCCATCACCCATGAGATCATTCTTTCTTTTTTGGGCCGGGTGCAGTTGGAGGTTGTTTCCGCTTTGCTGTCGGAAAAATACAAGCTTGAAACAGTGGTAAAGGAACCCTCCGTCATTTATATGGAGCGGCCGCTCAAAGCAGCCAGCCACACCATCCATATCGAGGTGCCGCCCAACCCGTTTTGGGCATCCATAGGACTGTCTGTTACACCACTCTCGCTTGGCTCCGGTGTACAATACGAGAGCCGGGTTTCGCTGGGATACTTGAACCAGAGTTTTCAAAACGCTGTCAGGGATGGTATCCGTTACGGGCTGGAGCAGGGCTTGTTCGGCTGGAACGTAACGGACTGTAAGATTTGCTTTGAATACGGGCTTTATTACAGTCCGGTCAGCACGCCGGCGGACTTCCGCTCATTGGCCCCGATTGTATTGGAACAGGCATTGAAGGAATCGGGGACGCAGCTGCTGGAACCTTATCTCTCCTTCATCCTCTATGCGCCCCAGGAATACCTTTCCAGGGCTTATCATGATGCACCGAAATACTGTGCCACCATCGAAACGGCCCAGGTAAAAAAGGATGAAGTTGTCTTTACTGGCGAGATTCCCGCCCGCTGTATACAGGCATACCGTACTGATCTGGCCTTTTACACCAACGGGCGGAGCGTATGCCTTACAGAGCTGAAAGGATATCAGGCCGCTGTCGGTCAGCCGGTCATCCAGCCCCGCCGTCCAAACAGCCGCCTGGACAAGGTGCGCCATATGTTTCAGAAGGTAATGTAAAGATACATAATCGTCAAGACGGCAACAATCAGAAGTTATGGAGGGTAACAATGGAATATAGTAAGGAAGATTTAATGGAAGCAAAAAAGCAAATTTGGGGAGTGGGAGAGAACATGGGAACAGAGGAAAGTAAAAAAATCTGGGAGGAGAACGCACAATTTTGGGATAATGCAATGGGTGACGAATCTAATGAATTTCACAGAGAGGTAGTGCGTCCCAAAGTAACGGAACTTCTATCTCCTAATCCTGCGGATTACATTTTGGATATTGCGTGTGGCAATGGAAATTATTCTTCGTATCTTGCACAAAGAGGCGCTTCGGTTGTCGCTTTTGATTACAGCAAAAAAATGATAGAATTGGCTAAAAGACGGCAATCACAATATGCAAAACAAATTGAATTTTGTGTGGCGGATGCGACCGATAGAAAAAGTATATTAGAATTAAAAAGAAATCGAGCCTTTACGAAAGCAGTTTCTAATATGGCAATTATGGATATTACGGATATTGAACCACTTCTTATGGCTGTTTATGAACTGTTGCAGGAAAGCGGAATTTTTGTCTTTGCAACGCAACACCCTTGTTTTGTCACGTTGACTGAAAAATATATGACACCGCACAGTTACTATGATATAGCGATTGAAGGGCAACCGAAAGAGCAGATTTATTATCATCGTTCCATACAAGATATTTTTAACCTTTGTTTTAGAGCTGGATTTGTCATTGATGGATTTTATGAAGAATGTTTTAAAACCAACAAAGAAATTCCTATGGTAATGATAGTAAGGCTTAAGAAGGTAAAACGTGATAGCTTAAAATAAATTCAAGTTTGTCGGGTAAATAGCAAACCCAGCCGAGCCAGTCAACGGTCAAGATGAACGGCGCATATGCGCAGCCGTTGACAGCCCCGCCCGCCTTTGCTGGTAGGCAATCAAGGGGCGACAGCAAGAAGTGCCACCGCCCCGCACTATTATTCAGAAAGGGGAATTTCCATGACCGACCAGATAGCCTATCAAGAATATATCCAGCGCAGGTACAACGCCTTTTGCAAGACTGTTATCCGCTGTGCCGCCTTGGACAAGATTTTGAAGCTTAAACGGCAATGGGAACGGCAAGTTTCCCTTGACTATCTGATGAACGAGAAGTTTGTCCAGTTTGCCGCGTCGGAGCCGGACGAGGAATACCCATTTACCGTCTGCGGTCAGACCGTCCTGCTCTGCAACGCCGCCCTTGCCGACGCGATCTCTGTTTTGCCGGAGCAGACGCGGGAAGAAATCCTGCGCTATTACTTTCTGCGCCAGCCGCAGCGCGTGATCGGCGCGTGTATTGGCCGGTCACGCAGCACAGCGGGGCGGCATATCCAGCTTGCCTTGCAGCGGCTACGCGAAGAAATGGGGGTGAGCCGGTATGAGTAGACTTCTCCCCTATGAAACAATCCTCAAAGCCCGTGAGGGCGACCCAGAAGCCGTGAACGCTGTCCTGCTCCACTACGCCGGATATATCCGCTATTTCTCAAAAGTGAACGGGCAGGTCAACGCCGAGGTGGAGGACTATGTAAAGCAGCGGTTAATTGACTGTCAATTCAAGTTCCGGCTTGACGAACCACCGGACAAGTCATAAAAACTGAATACCAGCCGCCACCGACGCGGCCAGCGAAAGCAGTAAGTTTTGAAAAAGATTTACTGCTTTTTTTGTTGTCCGGCTCCGCTCCCGGCCATTTTGCCCCCTGCCGGTTGTAGTAGTAAGCGAGGAGGGAATTTTTCTGCCCTGGTGTTTGGCATTTGGAGCATTTACCCGTAGTAGAGGGCAAAGAGAAAGGATTTCTCCAACACCGGGTAGAAACCACTGCGTCCGGTGTCATTTTAGCGAAAGCGGGCAGGAATGCCCTTTACAGGATTAGTAGTAGCAGAAAAAGAGAAACAAACTTTTGTGGTTGCAGTTTTCCAAAAAAGTGGCGGACGGAAGTGAGAGAAAGTTTGCAGTCACGGAGAGCAAGTTTCTACCACGGTGCCAAAATCCGCAATTCTGCAGTTTTGCCCCTCGCGGGAAACTTGTTGGGGAGTGCCTTCCCCAAACCCTGCTCATGCGCCCTTACGGGCGAGAAAGGAGGTCACACCATGCGAAAGAAATACAACACGCCCCACCGCAGCCGCGTTGTGAAAACCCGGCTGTCCGAAGATGAGTATGCCGACTTCACAGCGCGGCTTGCGCCCTATGGTATCAGCCAGTCCGAATTTCTCCGGCAGGCGATACGGCGGGCGACCATACGCCCGGTTGTCCATGTGTCGTCGGTCAATGACGAGTTGCTTTCCGCTGTCGGGAAGCTGACAGCCGA
>ERZ780014.287-NODE-287-length-25000-cov-4.27256_pt1 | contig 25000 bp, 19 predicted proteins | sample MGYA00511929_ERZ780014 | MGnify/ENA primary metagenome ERZ780014 (study PRJEB29588, sample SAMEA2155132) | human gut metagenome | biome: human gut; feature: human-associated habitat; material: faeces | place: Denmark | collected 2008/2010 ...
AGAGCTGCTAACTGCGCTACAGTGTATGGGATTGATGAGAATGGAGAATACACCATACCAGTCAAAGCATTTGCAACATCATGTGGAAAAGCAGGCGACGAAACTATTGTGGGTGAGAATTATGTAACATCAGATAAGTACGAATGGGGATATATGGTTGATGGTACTTATGGACGTTATGCATTCAGAATAAGTGGAGGTTATCTGTTCCATTCTGTTCCATATTATTCAATGAATAAGGGTGATCTGGAGGATGGACAGTACAATAAGCTTGGTGATTATGCTTCTCTTGGATGCGTTAGAATGTGCGTTAGGGATGTAAAGTGGATATATGATAACTGTCCATCGGGAACAGGTGTAACTATATATGATGATGCAGTTAATCCTGGACCACTTGGTAAGCCGGATTCTATAAAGATTCCAGAGGACAGTGCATATGCCGGCTGGGATCCTACAGACCCTGACGAGAATAATCCGTGGAATGCTTATAGTGCTAAGATAGAAGGGGCAAAGGACATTCAGACAAAGATTGGTCAGAGTGTAGATGTAATGACAGGGGTTACTGCAACTGATACTTGTGGTAATGATATTACTGCAAAGATTGTGACTGTTGGAAGATATACATTTGACCAGACAGGTACTTATGATATTAAGTATGAAGTTACAGATGCAATTGGAAGCCATGATGAAGTAACAGTAAAGCTTATGGTTACAGAATAAGAGATAATGGAGTTGTATTGATGGGAAATATAGATATTCTGGAAAAACTTGAAGAGTATTCAAAAGCTGGTTATGTGCCAATGCATATGCCGGGAGGAAAGCGCAATACTGAATATGCAAGTACTTCAGAACTTGATATTACCGAGATTGACGGATTTGATAATATGCATAATGCGGATGGTATTATTAAAAATGCGTCTGACAGGGCAGCAAAATTGTATGGAGCAGATAAAACACTGATGCTTGTAAATGGAAGTACAGCAGGAATATTATCAGCTATATGCGGTGCGACGAAAAGAAAAGGAAAGATTATCGTTGCAAGAAACTGTCATGTGTCAGTGTACAATGCATTGATTATGGCACAGTTAGAGCCAGTATATGTTATACCGGAGGTTGATAATGATACAGGAATATACAGAGGACTATCATTAGAACAGATTAGAAAATGTGTTGAAAATAACAGGGATGCACAGGCGGTTATTATAACTTCTCCGACTTATGAAGGTGTTGTGTCAGAGGTAAGGGAGATTGCCAGTTATCTGCATGAAAAAGGAATACCACTTATAGTTGACGAAGCGCATGGGGCACATTTTGAATTCAGTGAGGAATTTCCAGAGTCGGCAGTAAAAGCTGGGGCTGATATTGTAATTAACAGTATTCATAAAACATTACCGGCACTTACACAGACTGCACTGCTACATATTTCTGGAAATTATGTAGATTATGATAAAGTGGAAAGATTTTGGAATATATATCAGACAACCAGCCCCTCATATATTCTTATGGCGAGTATTGACAGGTGTATGAGAATTATTGAAGGGCAGGGAGATTATATTTTTAAGGAATATATAAACAGACTTAAGAATTTAAGAGAAAATATTGCAAAACTTAATAATATAAGGTTGATGGATAGTGATGATATTTCTAAGATTATTCTTATATGTGATGATGGAAAGTACCTATATGACAGGTTATTGGATGAATATAAGGTGCAGCTTGAGATGGCATCATTTAAATATGTTATTGCAATGACTTCAGTTGCTGATAAACAGGAGTATTATGACAGATTTCTTAGTGCATTGAAGGAGATTGATAAAAGCTGGAAAGTTGAAAGCAAAGACAGTGAAAATGCTGTAGGGGAAAGCTTAGGGTATGCGATTAACAACAAGCCGGAAGTATGTATGTGTCCGGCAGATGCAATTGATTTAATGGATGAAAATGGATATGAAGATTTATCTGTTAATTCACCTGATATATGTGGTAGAATAAGTATGTCATCGGTTCTTATATACCCACCGGGAATGCCTGTTGTTAATGTAGGCGAGCGGATTACCGGTGATGTATGCAGAATTATTAAGAGTGCGATAAATGCCGGGCTGGAAGTACCCGGTCTTAAGGAAGGAAAGATAAGATGCCTGAGATAGCATTTATTATGGGAAAAAGCGCGTCCGGCAAGGATAAGATATATAAAAACCTAATTGAAGATGAAAGTCTGAAGCTTAATACTGTTATATTGTATACAACAAGACCTATGAGAGCCGGGGAGACCGATGGGGTTGAGTATTTTTTTGTAAATGATGAGACAGCTGTTAAGATGCAGGAGAGCGGCAGGATTGTTGAACTGAGAGAATATAATACTGTGTATGGTGTGTGGAAGTATTTTACAGCTGATGACGGACAGATTGACCTTAACAGTGGTAACAGGTATCTGGTTATAGGAACGCTTGAAGCGTATGATAAATTCTGTGAATTCTATGGAAAACAGCATATTATGCCGATATACATTGAAGTAGAAGATGGATTGAGACTCACAAGGGCTATCCATAGAGAACAAAAACAGGATAATCCACACTATGAGGAAATGTGCAGAAGATTTCTTGCAGACAGTGAGGATTTTTCAGAAGAGAATATTGCTAAGGCTGGTATTACAAGAAGATTTAGCAATAATGGAGAGTTAGAGGATTGCATTAGTGAAGTTAAGAGTGCCATATTAGGAGGTATGTATGGATATTAAGGTTAAAGATATAGCACCGGCTAATCAGACCACTCCGGTTAAAGCACAGGAAAAATCAGATGATAGTTTTAAGTTTACACTGATTAGCAATATTGAGGAGAAAGACCTTCAGGAAAAATTGGGAAATATGATGCAGGAAATTACCGAGCAGGGTGAAAAGATTGCAAAGCATATGGATATAAGAGATATGAAGAAGTACAGAGAGCTTGTTAAGGGATTCCTAAATGAAGTTGTAAACCGTTCACACAAGTTTTCAAGAGAGAACTTTCTTGACAGAAGGGGAAGACACAGGGTGTATGGAATTGTTAAGATGGTAGATGAGAATCTTGATAATCTCGCCAGAGAACTGGTAAAAGATGAAAAGGATCATCTTGCAATAGTCGGAGCTATTGATGATATCAGGGGATTGTTATTAGATATTTCAACATAGGAGCAATATGTGTTATAATATTACAGATAAGTAATGAAAAGAGGAATAAGTATGGGTAATTTTTCAGATATATATGGATATGAGACTATTAAAGAACATTTGCAGAGTGCAATATCTATGGGAAAGGTATCTCATGCTTATGTAATCAGCGGAGGACTTGGTTCAGGAAAGAAGCTTATTGCCAGCACATTTGCACAGACACTGCAGTGTGAGGCGGGCGGTGTTGAGCCTTGTGGGGTGTGCCATTCCTGTGTGCAGGCAGCAGGCAGGAACCAGCCGGATATTATCTGGGTTGGACATGAGAAGCCGGGAAGTATTGGTGTTGATGATATAAGAGACCAGCTTGTATCGGATATGCAGATTAAGCCTTACAGCAGTCCTTACAAGATATACATTATTGATGAAGCAGACAAGCTTACTGTTGCAGCACAGAATGCAATGCTTAAGACAATTGAAGAGCCGCCGGCTTATGGAATTGTTATTCTGCTTGCTAATAATCCGGATGTTTTCTTACAGACTATTCTGTCAAGATGCGTTGTGCTTGATCTTAAGCCACTTAAGGATGATGTAGTTATTAAATATCTTAAAGACCACTATGATAATATCGGTGATTATGAGTGTAAATTTGCAGCAAGATTTGCAGCTGGACGAATCGGCAGGGCAATGACTATGGTCGAATCTACTGAGTTTGCAGAGTTAAGACGTGATGTAATGGATGTTATTAAGAATGCTAAGGATATGGATTCGGCTGATATTATGACATCGGTGAAAAGAGTTACCAATTATAAGCTGACTATTGATGATTACCTTGACCTTATGCTTATGTGGTATAGGGATGTACTTATGTTTAAGAGTACGAATGATACTAATCTGCTCATATTTAATGACCAGATGACACTGATAAAGAGTCAGGCACAGACTATGTCATATGAAGGTTTACAGGATATTATTAATTCTATTGACAGGGTTAAGGTCAGACTTCAGGCAAATGTTAATTTTGATCTGGTTATAGAATTGCTTATTATGGCGATTAAGGAAAATTCATAGAATGGAGAGTATAGATGACTAAAGTTGTTGGAGTTAGATTCAGACAGGTTGGAAAGATATATTTTTTTGCACCTGGGAAATATTCAGTCGAAACAGGACAGCATGTTATTGTTGAGACTGCCAGAGGAGTTGAATATGGACAGGTTGTTCTAGGTGAAAGAGAAGTTGAAGATACAGCGGTTATCCAGCCTCTAAAGGCAATTATAAGGGTTGCAACACCAGAAGATGATGAAAGAGAATTAAAAAACAGAGAAAAGGAAAAAGAAGCATTTAAGATATGTCTTGAGAAGATTGCAAAGCATAATCTTGACATGAAGCTTATTAAGGCTGAGTATACATTTGACAATAATAAGGTGCTGTTCTATTTTACTGCTGATGGAAGAATTGATTTCAGAGAGCTTGTTAAGGATCTTGCTGCAGTATTTAAGACAAGAATTGAATTAAGACAGATTGGAGTAAGGGATGAGACTAAGATTCTTGGTGGAATTGGTTCCTGCGGAAGACCTTTATGTTGTGCCACATTTTTACCAGAATTCAATCCGGTATCTATTAAGATGGCTAAGGAGCAGAACCTGTCACTTAATCCAACTAAGATTTCAGGTGTGTGTGGAAGACTTATGTGTTGTTTAAAGAATGAGCAGGATACATATGAGGAATTAAATAGTCATCTGCCTAATGTGGGAGATTCTGTTACTACACCAGATAAACTGGTTGGTGAGGTTTCAAGTGTCAATGTTTTAAGGCAGAGAGTTAAGGTATTAATAACTCATGATAATGACGAAAAGGAACTTAAGGAATATCCGGTTGAGGAGCTTCGTTTTAAGAGAAAAAGAAGATTTGATAAGGTCCGCATTGATGATGATAAGGAACTTAAGGCACTTGAGGAATTAGAAAGAAAAGAAGGAAAAGCCCATATTAGTGATGATTAATGAACGAATTGATGATTTGATGAGAGATGGACTAAAGCTTATACAGAATACAGATATTTTTTGTTTTGGAATGGACGCAGTGCTGTTGTCTACTTATGCCAGGGCAGGGAAGAAGGACAGGGTGCTGGATATGGGTACCGGTAATGGTATTATTCCGGTGCTTATGCAGTCTAAGAATCCAGGTAGCACATATAGTGCTCTTGAGATTCAGGAGGGAAGCGCACAGCTTGCCAGAAGAAATGTGGAGCTTAATCATCTTGAGGACAGAATCAGTGTTGTTAAGGGTGATATTAAGGAAGCTTCCACTATATTTGGGGAAGCTTCTTTTAATGTTGTGACGAGCAATCCGCCATATATGAATGAAAATCACGGTATTGTTAATCCGGACAGTGCCAAGGCAATTGCAAGGCATGAGCTTCTGTGTAGTCTTGATGATGTTATAAGGGAAGCAAGCCGTTGTCTTAAATCCAAAGGGAAAATGTATATGGTTCACAGACCGAACAGACTTGTTGATATATTTGACACTATGAGAAAGTATCATCTTGAGCCGAAGAGAATGAGGCTGGTGTATCCTTATGTGAATAAGGCTGCCAATATGGTGCTTATAGAAGCGGTTAAGGGAGGTAATTCCCAGCTTATTGTTGAAGAACCGCTTATTGTATACAAGACGGACGGTACCTACACTGATGCGCTTCTAAAAATGTATGAATAGATAGAGGTTTATTATGGATAATGAGAGAAATGTAAAGAAAGACGGACCGGGTATGCTGTATCTGTGTGCAACGCCTATTGGTAATCTTGAGGATATTACTTACAGGGTTTTGCGTGTGCTTTCAGAGGCAGACCTGATTGCAGCAGAGGATACAAGAAACAGTATTAAGCTGCTTAATCATTTTGAAATAAAGACACCTATGACAAGTTATCATGAATTTAATAAGTATGATAAGGCAAAGGTTCTTGTTGATAAAATATTAGGTGGAATGGATGTGGCTGTAATTACGGATGCTGGAACTCCGGGAATATCTGATCCAGGTGAGGAGCTTGTAAAGCAATGCAGGGCAGCAGGTATCAGGGTTACTTCACTTCCGGGACCGGCAGCATGCATAACAGCGCTTACAATGTCAGGACGCGAGACAAGAAGATTTGCATTTGAAGCATTTTTACCAGCGGATAAGAATGAGAGAAAAGAAGTTCTTGCAGAGTTAGCATGTGAAACAAGGACTATGATTATATATGAAGCACCGCACAGACTTACTAAGACACTTGCGGAACTACAAGATACGCTTGGCGGTGACAGACAGATTACTATATGTAAGGAACTTACCAAGAGATATGAGAATTCGATGGAATTCACGCTTGAATCTGCATGTGAATATTATGAAAATAATGAGCCAAGAGGTGAATATGTGCTTGTGATTGCCGGTAAAAGCCGTGAGCAGTTAAAGGCTGAAGCAAGAAAGCAGTGGGAAAACATGAGTGTGGCAGAACATGTGCAGATGTATATGTCACAGGGGATGGATAAGAAAGAAGCCATGAAAGCTGCGGCAAAGGACAGGGGTGTGTCAAAAAGGGATATATACCAGGAGCTTGAAGGGAAAGCGTAAGCAGCTACTGGATAGTGTGTTCTCTTATGATTGCGCGTACTGTCTTGAAAAGATATGGCTTGATTGTATCTATGTCAGCTGGTTCTTTATAAAGAATTGCGCTGTAGCAAGTTGAACTTACAAGCTCAACAATAAGGAAGAGCATGATTTCAGGCTCTTCAAGAGAGATATCCTCAGCGTTAATCATTTCATAATATACATCTTTAAAGTTAATATCATCAGATGCAACCTTAGTTGTGAGAGCTTCCTTGAAGATTCCCCAGCTAAGGTTTTTTGATATGAATGTGAGAAGAGTCTGATTAGAATTCAGTTCATCTACAATATGATTAATTATAAATATTATTTTTTCTTCGAAACCTAACTGTTCGTTCTTTTCTTTAGAAAATTCCTCTAAATCAGCGACGGCATTCTTAAATAATTTACTTGATTCATGTGATATAAGACGGTTTCTTATATCATACTTGTCCTTAAAGTACAGATAAAATGTACCCTTAGCAATACCTGCTTTCTGTGAAATCTCAGCAATAGAAGTCTTCGTAACCCCCTGGGTAGTAAAGAGATTAAATGCAGTATTCAGCAGAGAAGTAAGTTTCTGTTGTTTGTTAGCTTCAAGCTTTCCCATGATTACACCACCTTTTATTGTTATTATACACCAATCCAATTATAAAATAAATATTAAAAAATGACTTTCGGTCAATTTTCTATTGACTATGTGTTTTGAGGTGCTATAATGTCAACTGAAATTGAAAATGACTATCGGTCATATTTGTTAAAGACATGAATACTTATATGACTAAGGGTTGTTGGCATTTGCATCTTACAGAAAGGCGTGGTTATTTATATGAAAAAGTTTGGAAAAGTTGTTGTTAAGTTAAGAATTCCAATTCTGGTTCTTAGCTTCCTGCTGTTGATTCCATCAGTTCTTGGTTACTTTAATACCAGGGTTAATTACGATATCCTGTATTATCTGCCAAGTGATATCGACACTATGCAGGGACAGGACATTTTGCTTGATGATTTCGGAAAGGGCGCTTATGCAATGGTCGTCGTTGACGGAATGAATAAGTCAAATGTTTCTAAGTTGGTAAAGAAGGTTGAGGGGGTTGATCATGTTGCGTCAGTTATCTCTTATAGTGGAGTGGTAGGAGATGATGTTCCTTCAGAAATTCTTCCTGATAAGTTCCGTTCTTATTTTGAAAATGAGGATTCAGGAGCTACATTGTTTGCAATATTCTTTGATGATACAACATCAAGTGACGATACAATGAAGGCTATTCAGGAAGTAAGAGATGTTACGGATAATCAGTGTTATATTGCCGGTATGTCTGCTGTAGTTACAGATACTAAGACAATGGCAGAAAAGGAGACTCCTTTTTATGTACTTGTAGCGGTTGTTCTTGTATGTATCGTACTTGCTATATTTATGGATTCATTCCTTGTACCAGTATTCTTTATGTTAAGTATAGGTATGGCAATCGTGTATAACCTTGGTTCTAATTATTTCTTAGGTGAGGTTTCATACATAACGAAAGCACTGGCAGCGGTACTTCAGCTTGGTGTAACTCTGGATTATTCTATATTCTTATGGCACAGTTACAAGGAAGCTAAGGAAGAAACTCCAGATGATCATCAAGAAGCTATGGCGGTTGCTATTGGGAATACACTAACATCAGTTGTTGGTTCTTCCATAACAACTGTTGCAGGATTCATAGCACTCTGCTTTATGAGCTTTACACTTGGTCTTGACCTTGGTGTCGTTATGGCAAAGGGTGTTGTATTGGGTGTTATTGGTTGTGTTACAATACTTCCTTCCCTTATTCTTACATTTGACAAGGCTCTTGAGAAGACAATGCATAGAGAGATTATGCCGAATTTTGATAAGCCGGCAAGATGGATAGTTAATCATTCATGGATATTTCTTATAATATTCGTTCTGCTTCTTGGCCCGGCAATCTACGGATATAACAATACTAAGGTTTACTATGATTTATCTGATACACTTCCAGAGAAGCTTAACTGTTCGCAGGCTAACAAGCTGCTTGCCGACAACTTTGACGGAACTAATTCTATATATATGATTCTTGCAGACAGTAATCTTTCAGCAGAGGATTCTAATGCAATGATGAATGAGGTAAATGATCTGGATGGAATTTCATTTGCATTAAGCATTGATTCAGCACTCGGTGGAGAAATCCCTACGGAAATGCTTCCTGATTCGCTTGTTTCAGAGCTTAAGGGTGATGAATATCAGATTATGATGGTATCAACTAATTACACAATTGCTTCTGATGAAATCAATGACCAGATTAATAAGGTTGATGCAATTGCGAAGAAGTATGATGCCAAATCAATGGTAATTGGAGAAGCTCCTTGTACTAAGGATCTTATCACTATTACTGATAAGGATTTCAAGACAGTTAGTGCAGTTTCAATTGTTGCGATATTCTTTATTATTTTCTTTGTATTGAAGTCAATATCTCTTCCGGTTATTCTGGTTGCTGCTATTGAATTTGCTATATTTGTTAATATGGGTATTCCATATTATACAGGAACAACGATACCATTTATATCTTCGGTAGTAATCGGAACTATTCAGCTTGGTGCGACAGTCGATTATGCAATTCTTATGACTACAAGATATAAGAGAGAAAGAGCCGCTGGTAACTCTAAGAAAGAGGCTATATCAATAGCACTTGGAACATCTATTCCATCTATTATTGTCAGCGCTCTTGGTTTCTTCGCAGCAACATTTGGTGTAGGTATGATAGCCAGTGTTGATATGATTGCTTCACTTTGTACACTTATGGCACGAGGTGCAATCATCAGTATGTTTGTTGTTATATTTGTTCTTCCATCACTTTTCGTATTGCTTGATAAGGTGATTATTCATACAAGTTTAGGTTTTAAGCCGAAGAAGAACAGTCAGAATTAATAGGAGGAAGATTATTATGGTTAAAAAGAATTTATTCAGATATAGTTCAGTTTTAATGTGTGTAGTTCTTACAGCTGCAAGCCTTGTTGGATGCGGCGCTAAGACAGCTACAACAACAGGAACAGATACAGCTTATGTAACAGAGATGGCAGCAGGCAGCACTGAGGCTACTATTACACAGGCAATAACTAACGAGCTTGCAGTGTCTAACAAGAGCACACTTGCAACTAACACAAGACAGGAAACTGTTTATGTATTCAATGATGCTTCAGGTAACAAGAATCACATCACAGTCAATGAAAAGATTACAGATGCTAACGGAAATGAGACTCTTAACAAGACTGAGTCAAGTGATAATGCACCAGTGACAATGAAGGTTACTTACAAGCTTGATGGCAAGGAAATTAAGCCGGAAGACCTGGCTGGAAAGAGCGGAAAGGTTACTATCCGTTTTGATTACACTAATAACCAGAAGAAAACTGTAACAGTTAATGGTAAAAAGCAGACTGTATGCGTACCATTTACAATGATTACAGGAATGATGCTTCCAACAGATGTATTCTCAAATGTTGAGGTTACTAATGGTAAACTTACTAAGGTTGGAGACAATATTGTGGCAGTCGGTATGACAATGCCAGGACTTAAGGATACTATGAATCTTAAGTTTAATGATAAGTCACTTGACCTTGATATTCCTGAGTATTTTGAATTAACAGCGGATGTTAAGGATTTTTCACTTGATATGACAATGTCTGTTGCAACATCTAATCTTCTTTCAGATATGAATGCTGATGATATTACATTAGATGATTTAAAGAAAACTGTTGCTTCATTAGATGATGCAGCAACACAGCTTGCAGACGGAACTGTTTCATTGCAGGATGGAACACAGCAGTTAAGTGATGCAATTCCAGCACTTACTGATGGTGTTGACCAGTTAAATACAGGTGCTTCTTCTCTTAAAGACGGTATATATGCATACGCAGATGGCGCTGCAAGTGCATACGAGGGTTCAGTTTCACTTAATGACAACATGAAGACATATGCTGACGGAATCGGAACTCTTTATAATACTCTTAAGGATAACAATCTTGACAGCAGTGTTGCTTCGGCAGCAGATGGCGCAAGCCAGTTATCAGCAGGAGCTGAAACACTTGATGCAGGAATCGACAGTGCTTTAGCTGGGGCTGGAGCACTTGCTACTGGGGCTAATGATTTGACTGGTGGAACAGAACAATTAGCAACAGGTGCAGCAGCATTAGCAGATGGTGCGAATAAAATAGGTAAAACATTAACAGATGGAATGACAGAAGCAAAAGAAAAGTACGATAATGCATATGAAAGCTTTTATCAGTTGGCAGTTGCTGTTATTGGTGGAAAACTTGGATATAATCCTTCAACAATGACTGATGAACAGAAAATAGCAGCTGCTACAGCACTTGCCAATGAGGCTGGTTATGGATTATCAGCTACAGCTGATATTACAGATGAAAATCAGTGTACCAAGGCAGCCGCATTTATAATGCAGAACTATAATGATAAAAATATTACAACAGGTAAGATTGGTATAAGAACAGCAATGGTTAGTGCATTAACTGCTAAATATGCAGCAGCAGATACAGAACACAAATATACATTAGAACAATTAAAAGCAAAGGCAAATAGTGATGCAGACGCAAATCTTGTAGCTATTTCCAGTGGACTTTCACAGGCTTATAAGGCATACGGTCTACTTAATGATACGATGACATCCCTTACAGCTGGCGGAGAGAACAGTTTCTTTAATGGAATTACTAAATTGAATGAAGGAGCAGGTCAGGTTAATACTGGTGCAAATGCCCTTAAAGCAGGAATTGACCAGTTAAGTGCAGGTGCAGGACAGTTAAGTGCAGGTTCTAAGCAGCTTAAAGCAGGGCTTGATACATTAAGCAAAGGTCTTAACACACTGAGCACATCAGTTGGTTCATTCTCAACTTACAAAGAAGGAACTCTCTGTTCAAGCTTATATGCATTAAATCTTAATGCCGGAAAACTCCAGCAGGAAGGAACAGCAGTCCTTCAGAGCGGACTTTCACAGCTTACAGCTAATAATGATACATTAAAGAGTGGTGCTTCACAGCTTGCAGATGGAACAGCTACATTAAAGGATAGTTCAGGAACACTTGCAGATGGAGTTACACAGTTAAACGAAGGTGCAATTACATTAAAGGATGGAATGGCACAGTTTAACAGCGAAGCAATTGAGCCTATCACAAAGCTTGTAGACTCAGACGCACAGACAGCCGTTGATACAATCAAGGCAGTAGTTAAGGCAGGTCAGGAATACAATTCATTCTTAGGCAAGTCAGATGACAAATCCGGAAGTGTAACATTTGTTTACAAGACAGCAGGCATTACAGCCAATAACTAAGCTTTTTTCTTTCAAACACTTTCATATAAAGATGGAACAGCCACCCGCGGGGAAACCCAAGGGTGGCTGTTTCAATGTAAAATATTTAGTTTCATCTGGTTAATTATTATTCTTATGTTTCTTGATAATCTCTTCATATCTGCGCTGGGAGGCTTTCTCTTCCTCAGTAAGTTCTTCTGGCGCGTCTTCAATATCGTTAAGCTGTGCAAATACATCAGCTAAATCGTCTAAATTGAGTAAATTCTTGTTGTCTGGCATAAATACCCCTCCTTTATTAAGCTGATTGTTATTATGGAATCTGGTGGAAGAAATCTTCCAGCCGTATAAATGTTTTCGTGAGAACCTCGGCTTCTTCTTTTGTTAAATCCTTCGTGATATGTCCAATCATATCCTTGTGAAAATTCTCATGATGTCTGTATGCGGCAATTCCTTTGTCTGTAAGAGAAGCGTAGACTATACGGCGGTCTTTCTCGCCACGCTTTCTTATGACATAGCCCTTTTTCACAAGTCCGTTGATTCCAACTGTAAGAGTTCCCATTGTTACTCCAAGTGACTTGGAAATTGTGGACATAGTACGAGGTTCTTCAATTCCGATTGCTTCTATAATATGCATATCTGTAACAGAAATATCTTTAAATTCTTCTGTGATAAGAGCCCTTTCTTCAATGTTCAAGATATCATTGAACAAGTCTACAAGCACAGAATTCAGAGACTCAAATATATCCATAAACACGTACCTTAACCTTACTTATTAATAAAATAATTATATCTTATTAAAAAGTAATATGCAAGTTTGCAATTTGTACAAATGTGGTGTAATATGTCATTGGAATATGCAAAACTGGGTATTTGATGCCCTTAATCTATTGTGACGTTGGAGGAAGACATGAAATTTATAGCAATTGGTGAATTGATGTTGAGATTATCACCACCTAACTATGAAAAACTTGTAACTACACATGATTTCAGAGTTAATTATGGCGGAGCAGAGGCTAATGTAGCGGTTTCCCTTGCAAACCTTGGTGTTGATTCAACATTTTTTACAGTATTACCTAACTCAGACCTTGGAAAGTCAACTATTAATTATCTTAAGTCTAATGATGTGCATACCAAGCATATTATAAGATCAGAAGGAAGAATGGGACTTTATTATCTGGAAGAAGGTGTTTCTGTCAGACCTTCACAGGTAATATATGATAGAGCTGATTCTGCATTTGCAGAATACGACTATAAGGATGTTGATTTTGAGGAGATTCTTAAGGATTATGACTGGCTCCATATTAGCGGTATCACTCCAGCTCTTTCTTACAACTGCCGTAAGATGATGGATATGGCAGTTGAGGCAGCTAAGAAGATGGGACTTACTGTCAGCTTCGACCCTAACTGGAGAAGTACGCTCTGGTCATTCGAGACTGCAAGAGATGTTCTTAGTAAGTACCTTCCTTATGTTGATGTGCTTATTGGAATCGAACCTATCCATGTATACAGAGAAGATGGAACTGATGTTAAAGACGGTCTTACAATGGACCCATCATTCAAGGACATGGACAGAGTGTTTAAGGCAATAGACGAGCAGTATCATATGAAGGCTATTGCAAGAACTGTAAGATATGTACACTCAGGAAGCAACAACTCTTTAAAGGCTTTCTATTATACTAACGGAGAGACTTATGAGAGCAAGACAATTAATTTTGAGATAGTAGACCGAGTTGGTGGCGGCGATGCATTTTCATCAGGACTTATCTATGCCCTTATGGACAATATGACTCCTGAAGATACTGTTAACTTCGCTGTTGCTTCTTCAGTAATGAAGCATGCTATCAGAGGTGATACTAATATCACATGTGTTGACCACATTAAGAGACTTATGAAGAATTCGTCTTTCGATGTGCAGAGATAATTTAATATTAAGATTACCTGTTCCGTGTGTGGAACAGGTTTTTTTACGGAGGCTTAAGTTATGAGTATTAATATTTGTCCAATGGTTGCACTGGCAGCCGAGCTGACGAATGTGCCTTTATGGCTTTGTATACCATTTGCATGTCTGCTTTTGTGTATAGCCATAATTCCACTTGTAAAAGGAGAATGGTGGGAAAAGTACAGACCATTTGCTGTAATATTCTGGTCACTGCTTTTTATAATTCCGTTCGCAGTTAAGTATGGTGCTGGAACAGCAGCAGAGACTGTACTTGAATGTCTGGTAAATGATTATCTTACATTCATTGTACTTCTTTTCGGTCTGTTCTGCGTAGCTGGTAACATAACAGTTGAGGGAAGTCTTGTTGGTTCACCAAGAGTAAATGTTATTCTTCTTGGAATAGGAACCCTTCTTTCAAGCTGGATTGGAACGACAGGTGCGTCAATGCTTCTTGTAAGACCTGTTATTAAGATGAATTCTTGGAGAAGAAATAAGGCTCACATTATGGTGTTCTTCATTTTCCTTATATCTAATATGGGCGGAAGTCTTACACCTATCGGTGACCCACCACTTCTTATGGGATTTTCAAGAGGTGTTCCTTTCTTCTGGAGTATAAGATTCTTTCCGATACTGCTCCTTAACATGATTATTCTTCTAACAGTGCTTTATTTTATTGACAAGAGAGCATACAGGAAGGATATAGCAGCAGGTTATATGCCGGAGATTAAGGAAAATGAGCCACTTATAAGATTTGAGGGATTACATAATATTATATTCATCGTAATTATTGTTGTAGCAGTTATATTAAGCGGAGTACTTCCGGATGTATCATTTTTCCAGAATGCTGCCGGCGAGGTAATCTCAATTCCTATATTTGGAGAGGTTAAGCTTGCAATTACTTCACTTATTGAAGTGGTTATGATTCTTTTAGCCGCATTTTTATCATTCAAGACAACTAATGCAGAGATAAGAAAGAAGAACCATTTCACATGGGGTGCCATTCAGGAAGTTGCTGTACTTTTCATAGGTATATTTATTACTATGCAGCCAGCTCTTATGATTTTAAAGAGCGCAGGTGCGGAACTTGGACTTACACATCCATCACAGATGTTCTGGGTAACGGGTGCACTTTCAAGTTTCCTTGATAATACACCAACTTACCTTGTATTCCTCACAACGGCTGGTTCAATGGGATTTGCGTCAGGACTTACAACAGCTCTTGGAATTGTTCCTGCAAAAATGCTTACAGCAATATCATGTGGCGCGGTATTTATGGGAGCAATGACTTATATCGGTAATGCACCTAATTTCATGGTTAAGTCAATATCAGATGAAAATGGTGTTAAGATGCCAAGCTTCTTTGGGTATATTGTGTGGTCATTGTGCTGCCTTGTACCGGTATTCCTTATTGACACACTGTTATTCTTTATATAATTAGGAGGTGCGCATTATGGCAGATAATGATAAAATAACTGAACTTGCGAACAGAATATACGCACTGGACGAGAAAGTATATAAAGCTACAGGTTCTAATCTGGGACGTGTATATCAGGGAAACAAGGAAAAATGTATTAATGATTTAAGAGATTTGCTTAAATCCAGTGCGGATTCTTCAGTTCTTAGAAGTGAGCTTGCACTTATAAGTAATATGGCAAGAACCACTAAAAAGAATCCTCAGCTTCATAAAGAACTAATGCATGAATATGGTGAGATTTTTGATGAAGCAATGGCTATGCAGGAAGCGAGAGAGGGAAATGATATTATTGACCCGGAGCATGCAGAGCTTAACATGTCCAATCTTGCAAACAGATTTGGAAAGGACGACAATCTTATTATAAGCATAGGCCGTTCATATGGCTGTGCCGGAACAGATATAGGTTTCAAGCTTGCTGATAAGTTAAGAATCAGCTATTATGATGTATCTATCATGAACGAGATATTACAGCGTAATGAAGAACATGAAGAAACTGACAGAGCTTTATTCCAGAATAAAACAGCAAGGACACCGGCTCAGTGGTGGAGAGATTTTAAGAAGTACCATGGTCTTTCAAGGTCGGATGTACAGTTCTTTAATACATCTAAGAAGCTGGTCGATTTAGCAAAGCAGGAACCATATGTTATCATGGGAAGATATGCGGATAATATTCTTACTAAGAACCACATTCCTCATATAAGCATATTTATCACAGCTCCTAAGAAGCTGCGTATACAGAGAACTTACCATACAAGCAAAGAGAAGCTTACTTATAAGCAGGCTGCGAAGTATGTTTCAAAAGAGGATAAGGCACATCTTAAAAGATACGCATTCTATACAGGCAAGAAGTGGGGAGAAGCAGATAATTACGACCTCACAATTAACAGTTCAACTTATGGAATTGACGGAAGCGTAGATCTGATTATGAGAATTGTGGCTAAGAATCAGCTTGACAACTAAACATTTATTATATAAAATCTAATCAAATGCATTGACGAAGACAGTAGGTTGGAGTGAAAAGCATGAGCGAGCCGGGATGGTGAGAGCCGGTGCGAGTACTATTCATCTGAACATCACTTCTGAGCATCTTCGCTGAAATCATCACGAGACTAAGCGGGGACGGTAATCCCATCGTCAGGTTAAAGCCAGGGACGCATATGATAGTATGTCGTAATCATTCAGATTTTAGGATAAGTATGTTACCCCTCTGTTGTATTACGGCAGAGGGGTTTTTCGTAAGCAATGAGTCATGCAAGCAGCCATCAAGCTTGCTTGTGTGGCTGCTTATATGACGAATGCCCGTAATGAACAACGAAGGACGAAGTCCGGGAGTTGTGAATTACCAAGACTCGGGAGTGACGAAGTCACGGAGAGGCTTGGCTTACGAAAAAATGATTATAGCCACAAGGCAAGAAAGGAAGCTGCAATGATTTATCAGAAAGTTTCTGCGGATATGAAGTTCGTAGACAGAGAAAAAGAAGTTGAAAAGTTCTGGAAAGACAATGATATCTTCCAGAAGAGTATTGATAACAGAAAGGAAGGTCCAACTTACACATTCTATGACGGACCTCCAACTGCTAATGGTAAGCCACATATTGGACATGTACTTACAAGAGTTATTAAGGATATGATTCCAAGATACAGAACAATGAAGGGTTATATGGTTCCTCGTAAGGCTGGATGGGATACACATGGACTTCCTGTTGAGCTTGAGGTTGAGAAGATGTTAGGTCTTGATGGCAAGGAACAGATTGAAGAATATGGTATCGAGCCATTTATCAAGCATTGTAAGGAATCTGTATGGAAATACAAGGGTATGTGGGAGGATTTCTCATCTACTGTTGGTTTCTGGGCTGATATGGATAATCCTTATGTAACATATGACAATAACTTTATCGAGTCTGAATGGTGGGCTTTAAAGCAGATCTGGGATAAGGGTCTTCTTTATAAGGGCTTCAAGATTGTTCCTTACTGTCCTCGTTGTGGTACACCTCTTTCTTCACATGAGGTTGCCCAGGGCTACAAGACTCTTAAAGAGCGTACAGCAGTTGTAAGATTCAAGATTGTTGGAGAGGATGCATATTTCCTTGCATGGACAACAACTCCTTGGACACTCTGCTCTAATATTGCTCTTTGTGTTAATCCAGATGAGACTTATGCGAGAGTTAAGGCAGCAGATGGATTCACATACATCATGGCAAAGGCACTTCTTGACAAGGTTCTTGGTGGAATCGAGAGAGAAGAAGGCACACCTGCTTATGAGATTATTGAAGAATACAAGGGTAAAGACCTTGAATATAAGGAATATGAGCCACTTTACCAGTGTGCAAAGGATGCCGCTGACAAGCAGCACAAGAAAGCATTTTTCGTATACTGCGATAATTATGTAACTATGGAAGATGGTACTGGTATCGTTCATATTGCACCTGCATTTGGTGAAGACGATGCAAGAGTTGGTAGAAAATATGACGCTCCATTTGTTCAGATGGTAGATGAGGCTGGTGTTATGAAGCCTGAGACTCCATTTGCAGGAATGCGTGCTAAGCCAACTAAGAAAGAGATGGAAGCAGGCGCTATCAACTGTGATGTTGAGGTTCTTAAGGAACTTGAGGGCAGAGGAATCCTCTTCTCAGCACCTAAGGTAGAGCATGAATATCCTCATTGCTGGAGATGTGATACACCACTTATCTACTATGCAAGAGAGTCATGGTTTATCAAGATGACAGACCCAGAAGTTAAGGCTAACTTAATTGCTAATAATAAGACAATCAACTGGATTCCAGAGACAATCGGTACAGGACGTTTCGGAGCATGGCTTGAAAATGTTCAGGACTGGGGAATTTCACGAAACAGATACTGGGGTACACCTCTTAATATCTGGCAGTGTGAGGACTGCGGTGAGATGATGTCTATCGGAAGTATCGAAGAACTCAAGGAAAAATCAGACAATTGTCCAGATAATATTGAGCTTCACAGACCATATGTTGATGCAGTTACATGTAAGTGTCCTAAGTGTCAGGGAACAATGAAGAGAGTTCCAGAAGTTATCGACTGCTGGTTCGATTCAGGTTCAATGCCATTTGCACAGCACCACTATCCATTTGAGAATAAAGAATTATTCGAGCAGCAGTTCCCAGCTAAGTTCATATCTGAAGCTGTTGACCAGACAAGAGGATGGTTCTACTCATTACTTGCTATCTCAACACTGCTCTTTAACAAAGCTCCATATGAGAATGTTATCGTTCTCGGACATGTTCAGGATGCAGATGGACAGAAGATGAGTAAATCAAAGGGTAACGCTGTTGACCCATTTGACGCATTACAGAAGCATGGTGCTGACGCAATCCGTTGGTACTTCTACGAGAATTCAGCTCCTTGGGTTCCTAACAGATTCAAGGATGAGTGGGTTTCAGAAGGTCAGAGAAAGTTCATGGGAACATTCTGGAACACATATGCATTCTTTGTACTGTATGCTAATATTGATAATTTTGATGCTACTAAGTATCAGCTTGAATATGACAAGCTTTCAGTTATGGACAAATGGTTATTGTCAAAGCTTAATTCTTTGGTTAAATTCGTTGATACTAACCTTGAGAACTACAAGATTACAGAGACTGCAAGAGCGCTTGAGGACTTCACTGACGAGCTTTCTAACTGGTATGTAAGAAGAAGCCGTGAAAGATTCTGGGCTAAGGGAATGGAGCAGGATAAGATTAATGCTTATATGACTCTTTACACAACACTTGTAACTCTTGCTAAGATTTCTGCACCAATGGTTCCATTCATGACAGAAAGCATTTATAGAAATCTTGTATGCAGCATTGATAAAAATGCGCCTATTTCAATACATTTATGCGACTTCCCTAAGGTTAATGAGCAGTTCATTGACAAGAAGCTTGAGGAGACTATGGATGATGTATTAGACGCAGTTGTTATCGGACGTGCATGCCGTAATTCAACTAATATCAAGAACCGTCAGCCAATTGGCAAAATGTTTATTAAAGCAGACTGGAAGCTTGATGAGTTCTATACAGCTATCATCGCTGATGAGCTTAATGTTAAGGAAGTTGAATACACAGATGATGTCAGAGCATTTACATCATACTCATTCAAGCCACAGATGAAGACTCTCGGACCTAAGTACGGAAAGCTTCTTAATGCAATCAGAACAGCTCTTACAGAGGTTGACGGTAACGCAACTATGGATAAGCTTAACGAGTCAGGAAGCTTCGAGTTAAATGTTGAAGGTCAGGCTATTGAGCTTTCTAAGGACGATGTTCTTATCGAGATGACTCAGAAGGAAGGATTTGTTGCAAGCAGCGACAAGGGAATCACTGTCGTACTTGATACTAACTTAACTCCAGAGCTTATCGAGGAAGGTTTCGTAAGAGAGGTTATCTCTAAGGTTCAGACTATGCGTAAGGACGCTGGTTTCGAGGTTATGGATAAGATTAATCTCTATGTATCAGGCAACGAAAGAATCGCTGATATTGTTAATAAGAATGCCGCTCAGGTTAAGACAGTAGTTCTTGCACAGGATATTATCACTGGAAAGACTGCAGGATTTGAGAAGGAATGGGATATCAATGGCGAGAAGGTTACACTTGCTGTTGAGAAGCTTGCTTAAGCAGGATAACTAAATAAATGTTAAATAAAGCTGTGTGCTGGTCTTTCGGGGCTGGGGCACAGCTTTTTTGTGTACTGGGATAGATTTTCTTATTTGTATATGTTATATTCTAATCAGATAACAGCGTGAAAAATTATAGTTAAAGGGGGATAACAAATATGCATAAACACAAAAGATTATTGTTGATGGTTATAAGTATAACAGCTGTAATTGCATGTATTATTGGTATTACATTTGCAATTGTATGGGGATCTTTTGGTAGGCAGCCAAAGAACAAAATAGGAATAATCATGGATTATGCATATTATTTTTCTATTTCTAACAAGGGAGTGTACAAGTATGTTCCTGAGAAATCTTTGGAAAGAGTTCTCAGGGCGTCAAGATATTCAGACTGGATAGCCGGGGAGGGAAGCATTTTCTATATTTACAGAAATAATGTGTTTGAGTTACGCGGTAATGAAAAGAAAAAGATTATTGATTTAAAGAAAAATAATGGAAAGCAGTATGCATTGAAAGCGGTTGAGGAAGGACAGCTTATTATTACATATAATGACGCAGACGATAATTCAGGGCATACATTATCGTATAATATAATAACGGGGGAACTTTCTGCCGGAGATGCGTATAAGAGCAGTACTGAAAGAAAATTTATTAACAATGGGCACATTGTTGCCCGCTCAGGAGATTATATTTATTATGCAGAAAAGCTTGCGGGAGATACTTCTTTATATTGTTACGACATTAAAGATGAATCCTCATGGCTTATGAATACTGGTATTGGTGTGAATACAGCTGTTACTGACGGAAAATGGTTTTATATTAATACGCCTTTACAGAATGGCATTACATCCTGCTGGGAAATTGTATATGACAAAGACGGAAAACCGTATACATTAAAGCTCATTGATAAGGATATTTTTGCTGATTAACAGTAATGATTATTGCTAATATGTGTTGTCAAGTGCAGAATGTGCCATATATTACCAAATGTGCCATTTTGTATATATTAATCTTAAGATATGGAGATAATTGACATATATTACTGTTTATGATATTATTTAATTAATAAAAAGGTCGGAATTGTTGTAATATAGAGATATAAATGAATGGTTAATGAAGATAAGTTATCATTAATAATACCTCTTGGAAGTAATAATTCACATTGATATTATTGTATAGAAAAGGATAGGCTTTTAATAGCACAGATATATTGATATATTTGATGAAAGGGGTGCTTTTTTATGACAACATTCACTCAGATTGGCGCAGTGGGAACAACTGATAATTTGGAGATCGCACCACACTGGTTAGGCGTGTTAATACTAACTGTATTTGCAGTAGTTGTGATTGCTATATTTATATTTATGGCAAAAGATTTTATCATGCAGGTGTTGTCTAAAAGAATCACAACGACAGCAACTCTTGCATCTAAATTTCAGGAGGAATATGTTAATAAGCGGATGTATGCTGGAACTGGAGCTATCCAGGAAGGACTTGCAGAGAAAGGAATTGCTTATTATTTTACCATGAATCTTGATACTGGAAAAATAGTTACTTTTCCAGTATCTAAGGATATGTATGATGTCTATGCGGAAGGAACGAAGGGAATACTTACATATAAGTATAAAACATTGATGTCCTTTGAGGCAGAAACAGAAGGAACCAAGGTCAGAAAAGATATAAGCGATTTAGAGGGATATTTTGTATCGATGCAAGATAAGTTATAAAATTGCGAACTATAAACATGTGCTGCTTGAGAATCCTAAATGAGTTTTCTTAAGCAGCATTATTTATTAAGATAAAGGGGGAGATTCTATTGAAGAAGGCAGTATTAGCAATATTGATTGCAGGAATGGCTGTATTAACAGCATGTAGTAATAATAATACGGTTAAGAAAGATGACAATGTTTATAAATATTCTGATTATGAATATAAAGATGAGGCTCAATTTTATATGAAGAAAAATGCTGCGGCTGCGGAAAAAGGATATTATTATCTTTCAAATTCTCCAGTTAGCGGTGAGAATTATAAATTTATGTATTACTATGATATGATTAATAACAATAGCGTAGCGTTATGTTCAAAAGTAGATTGTGCGCATGATGATGCAGAGTGCGAGGCATATTTGTCAGATTATGAACGCTTAGGAAGCGCAGTATGGTATTATGATGGAAGAATATACATGATAGAAAAGACAAAGGAGAAGGATATCCTTGTGTCTTATGATAAAACATTAAGAGATAAGAAAACGGAAAAGACATTATCAATAGATGGAATGTCCATATCATCAGCATGGGGTGAAATTAAATATGCGGATGTTGTCAATGGATATATGTATTATCTTCTATATAGTGACTCAGGGATGCTTATGTGTAAGGCGAATCTTGATAATTCATCTGAACCAGAAATAGTAAAGAAATATAATGCACCGTTTAGTGGTGGAACTGATTTCATAGTTACTGACTTGGCATCACTTAATGCAATAGATAATAAAATTTACATTAATCGCAGAATGAGCATATCATTAGAGGCAGAAGAATATATTGTGGAATGTCTTGATACAGATACGGGAAATATTGATTGCTTTATTGATATAACTAGTGATGACGAATTATCTGAGAAAGCAGAATCTAAATATTGGGTTACATCAGAATTATTTTATGACAAAGATGACAACATGTATTTTGCAGGAGTAGATTCAAGTGCATGGTGTCTTTATAGAATGAATCTTAAAACACAGGAAATAAGTGAAGTATTTAAACTGGATAATAAATCAAACAGAAATTATACAAAACTTGCAGGATATGATGGACAGTATTTTTATGTATTTGATAAACCAGACCTTTCTAAAGGGAAAAAGAATATTACAACTGATGATAAAAATATTGTTTATATAGTGGATACAAATGGCGAGATAAAAGATACTTTAGAATTTAATAAGGATCGTACTAAGATGATTGCTGATGTAGATATATTGGGAGGAGACAGAAGATATTTGTTAGTGACAACAACAGACACAGATATTCAACAGTTCAAAGCATCATCTGGCTTAATGGACAAATATGAGAAGATGGTAAAAGAACTTGGAAATAAACCTAAAATAATTAAAGTATGTTTAAGTGCAGTGTTGGACAAAGCTGACATTGGAACAGGAAACAAGGAGTGGATACAGATTACTCCGGAATAGGAGCAAAATGGAATTATTGAGAGTTTTACGGAAAAGTGTTGTATTTATTGCTATTTTTCTTGGAATAATAATCTGGTTGAGCATTTTTAAGATTAATAACACGAATGATAAAAAAGTATATGCTTATTATAATCAGTTGATGTATGAATATGCTAATCAAACAGAAATGATTGGATCATTAACATACAGCAGGTATGCACATGATAAAGGAGATGACTACGAAGCTGACAGGGAATATATTGAAGAAGCAATAAAACTTTTACAGGAAAAATATAAATATGTCAATGCTTCTGATATGTCAAGGGCAGAGAATAATTACAAGAAAATTATTAGCAGTACATTATTTGCAGAGGAGCAAAGCTACTATGTACTTAATGCGCAAAAGTATATGGCAGATTTGGAAAGCAGAGGGGAAATCAATTTCTCTATCACTAATACTACTGCTATAGAAAAACTGGTATCAGACAAGCAACTTCCGATTATTTTTCTGATGATGATGATATTTGTGCTTATAACTTTTATGGAAGAGTTTGAAAATAATATGTTTCTTCAGATTAGAGGCAGTAAAAATTCCAGAAAAGTATTACCAGTAAAAAGATGTTTTATTATATTGCTTATATCAATAGTGCTTTCATTTGTTTTTAATGGTGTCATTCTGGCAATATATAAGAATATTTATGGCTGCAACATGGGAAGTCCGATACAGAATTCTTATATGTTTAATATGTTCCCGTTAAAGACAAATGTAGCTGCATTTTTTATTATATATTGTATAACATTTGCGATAGCTATGAGTGTGTTGTCATGGCTGGTATATTTTGTTTTCCTTATTACCGGTAATTACAAATTATCAATAGCAGGAACTGGGTTGTTTTTAGTTTTTGAATATATCATCTAAGAGTGCATTTTCATTTTTAAAATACATAAATTTTTCAAATGTATTGTTTCCGGGGCAGTCATATTACATATATGAAAACTGGGGAACGGATAATTTTATTACTGATATTCAGAGTACGGCTTGGATTCTGACAATATTACTGGCAATAACAGGATTGATAGGAGTATATATTACATATTCTCATAAATATGCACAGGGCAGGAAGAGTGCCATAACAAAAATAATAGAAAAGTGCTCTCAGTTTATACAGATGTTATTGGGAAAAGTTCCTTTATTTGTATCTGAATTATATAAGACTTTTATATTACAAAAGGGAATAATATTGCTTGCTGCTGCTGTTTATTTATTGATATCATGCAGAATGTACAGAGGTGTTGATTACAGTAATACGGATTTTTCAATGAATAATTTTTATTCTATGTTTAGTGGAAATACCGGAGATAAAGAGTGTGAAGCATATATTGAGGAATGTCGTAATGCTGTCGAAGAGTTAGGCAAAAAATCAGAGACAGATGCTAATTATAAATATAAATTCCGTGAAGCAAGTCAGACTCTTGAAAATATGGAGAATTGTCTGAAGTATGTAAGAAAAGTTAATGAGGAAAAAGGGATAGAAGCTAGAATTGTAAATCCCGCTACTTATGAGGATATATTTGGCTCAAGGAAATATCAGAACACGGAAAGTCAGAATCTTGTATGCGTAATATTTCTTATTCTCATAATATCAGGTGAATATGCATATGAAAAAAGATGCCATATGATAGCTTTTCTTAACACTTCAAAAGAGAGAAGCAGGGTAAAGGCTGTTTA
>ERZ780014.291-NODE-291-length-24910-cov-3.68566_pt1 | contig 24910 bp, 25 predicted proteins | sample MGYA00511929_ERZ780014 | MGnify/ENA primary metagenome ERZ780014 (study PRJEB29588, sample SAMEA2155132) | human gut metagenome | biome: human gut; feature: human-associated habitat; material: faeces | place: Denmark | collected 2008/2010 ...
GGGGGAAGGGGCACCGCCTTTGTTCATGCACGTAATGATGTATATGAGCATATCGGAGGAAGCGGTGTCGGCGGAGGAACGCTTATCGGGCTTGCAACGAAGATGCTTGGAGAAAGTGATGTGACTGCGGTTGCGGAGCTTGCCAAGGGAGGCGATGTGACGAAGGTTGACCTTGGAATTAACGAAATCAGCAATACGGACACGACAGCATTGCCATCGTATGTCACTGCATCCAATTTCGGTAAGATCAAGAACAATGTCACGAATGCGGATATAGCACTCGGAATACTTAATATGGTATATCAGACGGCGGGAATGTTAGCTGTCTTTGCGTGTCGTAATACTGACATCAAGACCATAGTTGCGACCGGTTCGGTAGCGACACTTCCGCAGGCGGAAGAACTGCTCGGAGCGGTAGGCGATCTTTGCGGAGTTAAATTCATAATACCGAAGGAAGCACAGTATGCGACGGCAATAGGAGCCGCATCATTGCGTTTTGACGACTGATCAAGGAGACATAATACATGAAATTAAGAGACATATTAAAAGACGAGAAAATAACGGTATCAATGGAGGTTTTTCCACCGAAGACAACCGCTAACTACGAATCTGTTGAGAAAGCGGCACTTGGCGTTGCTGCTCTTAAACCGGCGTATATGAGCGTTACATATGGTGCCGGCGGAAGCACAAGAGGCAATACAGTCAATATAGCTTCCGAGATACAGGACAGATATGATGTCACCACAATAGCACATCTTACATGTGTCGGTGCGGGCAGGGAAGATATTAAAGACACGCTTGGCAGAATGAAGGAAGCCGGAATTGAGAATATACTTGCACTGCGCGGGGACAGACCGAAGGATTTTGAGGGAGATCCGTTTAAGGATTACCACTATGCGTCTGAACTTGTCGGAGATATTAAGAAATACGGCGATTTCTGTGTCGGAGGGGCATGCTACCCTGAAGGACATCCGGATTCGGCGACGAAGAAAGAGGACATCCTTAATCTTAAGAAAAAAGTTGACGCAGGCTGTGAATTTCTCACGACACAGATGTTTTTTGACAATAATATTTTCTATAATTTCTTATATAAAGTACGCGAGGCCGGAATACTCGTGCCGGTTGTTCCGGGAATTATGCCGATTACAAGAGCCAACCAGGTTGAGAATGCAGTGAGACTTTCGGGATGCAATGTACCGGAACGATTCAAGGCAATAGTTGACAGATTCGGTACCAACCCTGCGGCAATGAGCCAGGCGGGAATAGCGTATGCGACTGACCAGATAATTGACCTTATCGCTAACGGAATTAACCATATTCATGTATATTCAATGAATAAGCCGGAGATAGCGAAAGGGATTCTTGACAACCTCTCGGAGATCATAGGATGATAATAGACCGCAAAGAAGCACTCAGATATATGGGTTTGGGGCGGAATACCCCGGATGAACGCACACTTGACATGATGGAAGAGTGTATCCGGGAGGCCGAAAAAGTAATGCAGCCGCGGAATGTGCACCGCAGATTTACACTTAAAGTGGATGAGAATGATAACATATCTGCAGGGGGACTTACATTTCACAGTAAGAACCTGGCTAAGAATCTGACCGGCTGCGGGGAAATTATTTTTTTCGCGGCGACACTTGGCAACGGTGTTGATATGCTGATGAATAGGTATAATAAATTATCAATAGCCAAGGCAGCGGTGCTTCAGGGCGTCGGCGCAGCCGCAATAGAGGCATATTGCAACGAGTGCCAGAAGGCGCTTGAAGAAGAACTCAAGGCAGAAGGACTCTTTTTAAGACCGAGGTTCAGCCCCGGATACGGAGATCTTCCACTTACGATACAGAAAGAGTTTCTGGATGTCCTTGCGGCATATAAGACTGTAGGAATCATACTTTCGGACGGGGGCGTGATGCTTCCGGAGAAGTCGGTCACGGCGGTTATGGGAATAAGCAGTGAGAACAGCAGATGCCATATAGAGGGCTGTGAAATCTGTGGCAAAAAAGATTGTGCATACAGGAGGTAAAACTGATTGGATATCAGGGAAGAATTAGGCAGGAGAATAATATTTTTTGACGGTGGACTCGGCTCACTCCTTCAGGAGAGAGGACTTAAACCGGGAGAACTTCCGGAAACATGGAACCTTACGAGACCTGAAGTGTTGTATGATATACACAGGGCATACCTTGATGCCGGGGCAGATATAATATTAGCTAATACATTCGGCGCCAACGGATTTAAATACGATAATCTTGAAGAAATAGTCACGGCTGCGGTCGTAAATGCGAAGAAAGCAGTCGCAGACAGCGGACGCAAGGCATATGTAGCACTTGATATGGGCCCGACAGGCAAGCTCCTCAAACCGATGGGAACGCTTGATTTTGAAGAGTGTGTATCGATATATGCCGATGTTGTCAGATACGGAGCCAAAGCCGGTGCCGACCTTATTCTTATAGAGACTATGAGTGACACTTACGAACTCAAGGCGGCGGTACTTGCAGCCAAGGAGAATTCCAATCTTCCGGTTGTGGCGACGGTTGTTTTTGACGAGCATCATAAGATGCTTACGGGTGCGACACCTGAGGTCGTGGTTGCCTTGCTTGAAGGACTCAGGGTGGATGCAATCGGAATGAACTGCGGACTTGGACCGAAACAGATGAAACCTATTTTTGAAACAATGGCGCGCTATGCATCAATTCCTCTTGTTATAACACCTAATGCGGGACTTCCGCGCTCCGAGAACGGTAAGACCGTGTATGATGTAGGTCCGGAAGAATTTGCGGAGGATATGGAAGAGATAATCAATATGGGTGCGTGGATGGCCGGCGGATGCTGCGGTACCACACCTGCACATATCAAGGCACTGACAGAGCGCTGCTTTGGTATCACTCCGAAGCAGCTTACTGATAAAGATTATACTATTGTTACATCATACTCAACGGCAGTGGAACTTGGAGGAAGACCGGTCATAATCGGTGAGAGAATCAATCCGACCGGCAAATCCAAATTCAAACAGGCGCTCCGTGACAATAATATGGAATACATTCTCGAAGAGGGCGTTAAACAGGCTGATTCTGGAGCACATATCCTGGATGTCAATGTAGGACTTCCGGAGATCGATGAACCGGCAATGATGAGAAGAACGGTCTATGAGCTGCAGAGCGTGCTTCCGCTTCCTCTTCAGATTGACACAACGGATCCTGTTGCGATGGAACAGGCAATGCGTATATATAACGGCAAACCGATGATCAATTCCGTCAACGGCAAGGAAGAAATCATGCATCAGATTTTTCCGCTGGTGCAGAAATACGGCGGAACAGTCGTCGGACTTGCACTTGATGAGGCAGGAATTCCGGATACCGCAGAGGGAAGACTCGCGGTTGCGAAGAAAATCTATGACACTGCGGCCCAATACGGTATAAAGCCAAAAGATATCGTGATTGATGCACTCACTATGACCATGAGCACGGACAATAATTCGGCAAATATCACACTTGATACGGTGCGTGAGATAAAGGCACACGGCGGAAGAACGGTGCTTGGTGTATCAAATATATCATTCGGTCTGCCGCAGCGTGAAGTTATCAATTCAGGATTTTTCCTGATGGCAATGCAGGCAGGCCTCTCGGCAGGTATCATTAATCCAAATGCCCGCGCGATGATTCAGGCATACGACACATACTGCGTGCTCGGCGGATTTGACAGCCAGTGCATGTCATATATAGAAAAATATGCCGTGGCGGAACCGACACCGGTGGCACAGACGGTAACAAGTGTTAAACAGGCCGGCAAAGCCGTGACAGGAAATCTGAGCCTCACGGATTGTATCGTGAAAGGACTTAAAGAGCAGGCTTACAAAGCGACCAAAGATGAACTAGGCACCAAGGATACAATGGAGATAATCAACGGTGAACTTGTGCCGGCACTTGATATTGTCGGTAAAGGTTTTGAAAAAGGTACGGTATTCCTTCCGCAGTTGCTTATGAGCGCGGAGGCTGCGAAAGCAGGTTTTGAGGCTATCAAGGAATATGTAAGCAGTCAGGGCACAAATCAGGAGAAAAAAGCAACGATCGTTATCGCAACGGTCAAAGGTGATATACACGACATCGGAAAGAACATTGTAAAAGTTCTTCTCGAAAACTACGGATATGATGTGATTGACCTTGGAAAAGACGTACCGCCGGAGACGGTTGTCGACAAGGTGATAGAGACACATGCGCCGCTTGTCGGACTCAGCGCGCTTATGACAACAACAGTCGTAAGCATGGAGGAGACAATAAAGAAACTCCATGAGTCGGCGCCGTGGTGTAAAATAATGGTCGGAGGAGCGGTACTTACGCAGGAATACGCGGATATGATAGGAGCGGATTTCTATGGCAAGGATGCAATGCAGTCGGTTTATTATGCCGAAGAACTGCTTAATCCGGCAAAATAAATTGACACTTTTGTGATGTGCGGTTATAATTTTTAGCGGAGAGTCCGTAAGGCTTCTTCGCATAATGCGGATATGGCGGAATTGGCAGACGCGCCAGATTTAGAGGTTCTGGTGGGAACACCCGTGCAGGTTCAACTCCTGTTATCCGCACTATATTTTTATATATAGGAGGAACATAATATGTCAGAAATTCACAGCATTGATGCTGAGGACGATCAGTTTGCATACCGTTACGACACACAGCTTCTGATTGACCGCCGCGATAAGGATCTTGATGAGGATGAAATCTCGGATTATATCACGGAACATTTTGAAGGTAATTCACTGATTGCCGCCGGAGATGAGGATCTTATCAAGATACATTTCCATACGAATGAGCCTTGGAAAATCCTTGAATACTGTAATACAATCGGAGAGATTTATGACATTGTTGTTGAGGATATGATCCGTCAGACAGCAGGATTGCACGGTTAAGCGGATTACCGGGAGGAGGTTTTTATGTCCCAGATTACCAAGAGAGCACTTGAGCAGTCACTTAAGAACCTTCTTCTTAAGAAACCGCTTAATAAGATAACCATAAGCGATATCACCGAGGACTGCGGAATTAACAGGATGACTTTTTATTATCATTTTCAGGATATATATGACCTTGTGGAATGGTCATGTCTTGAGGATGCCCGAAAAGCACTTGCCGAGAAGAAAACGCATGACACATGGCAGCAGGGTTTTATACAGATATTTATGGCAGTTCAGGATAACAAGCCATTCATAATGAATGTATATAACTGCGTTGACCGCGGCCAGGTCGAGAAATACCTTAAACCGCTTGCAGACAATCTTCTCATGGGAGTGATCGAAGAGGAATCCGCCAATATGACGGTCAGGGAGGATGATAAAGAATTTATCGCCAGAGTGTATTCATATTGTTTTGTCGGTATCATGCTTGACTGGATTAGGGACGACATGAAGGAAGACCCGGTACATCTTGTAGGGCGTTTTGCAAAGGTTATACAGGATGCATTTTCTGCAGCATTAAATAGGTTTAAAATATAACAATACAAAACTGCATATCTGATAAAAAAATTTACATTAAAATACCTGTGATGAAATATTTATCACGGGTATTTTTTTGTCTATGGCGGTACAGAATGAATATTAATATAATCAAGTCATAAAATAAATCACAGGAGGTATTCATTATGTATTATTCAGCAGGAACTTATGAGTCATTCGCTCATCCGGAGAAACCGGAGGGAGTCGACAAGAAATCAGCATATATCATAGGTACAGGCCTTGCAGGTCTTACCGCAGCATTTTATCTCGTCCGCGACGGACAGATGAAGGGGGAACACATCCATCTTCTGGAAAAACTTGAGCTTGCAGGCGGAAGCTGCGATGGACGTAAAGATGTAACGAAGGGCTTCTTCATGAGGGGCGGACGTGAGATGGACAACCACTTCGAGGTAATGTGGGATATGTTCCGTGATGTTCCGTCACTGGAAACGCCGGGAGCATCGGTTTTGGATGAGTATTACTGGCTCAACAAACACGACCCTAACTATTCTCTCTGCCGTGCATCCGTAAACCGCGGCGAGGATGCCCACACCGATAAGAAATTCGGACTTGACAAGGAATCTGGAATCTGCGATGGCACTTTCGCAGCTTTTTATCACACCGGAGAAAGACCTTGAAGGCAAGAAAATCTCTGAAGTTCTTCCGGATTCATTCTGGAGCACGAACTTCTGGCTTTACTGGCAGACGATGTTCGCATTCCAGCGCTGGTCAAGCGCACTTGAAATGAAGCGTTATCTGTGCCGTTATGTCCATCACATCGACGGACTGCCTGATTTCAGCGCACTTCGTTTCACGAAGTACAACCAGTATGAGAGCCTCATCCTTCCGTTAGTAAAATACCTTGAAGCACATGGCGTTAAAATTGAATACGGTATGGATGTTAAGAATGTAATAATAGATACTGTGGGCGATAAAAAAATAGCACGTCAGATTGTATATCTTAAGGATGGCAAGGAGCAGACTATCGACCTTATCGAGGATGACCTCGTATTCATCACCAACGGATGCTGCACCGACACCACCTGCTACGGCGACCAGAACCATGCACCCGACCTTACAGGCCTTGTAAACGGCAAGGGCGATTCATGGGATATGTGGAAAAATATTGCGAAGCAGGCAAAACACGGCGAGTTCGGCAACCCGGATGCTTTCTGCAGTGATATCGAGGCAACCAACTGGATGAGCGCAACGGTAGCCACATCTGATGAGAAGGTCATTCAGCACATAATGAACATATGCAAGCGTGATCCGAGGGAAGGCAAGGTAACAACAGGCGGAATTGTCACTGTAAAAGACAGCATGGACAACTGGTATCTCTCCTGGACAATCAACCGCCAGCCGCAGTTCAAATCCCAGGATCCGAATATGGTCCTTGTATGGCTTTATGCTCTCAACACCAACAAGGAAGGCAATTATGTCAAAAAAGCAATGCGTAACTGCACCGGTAAGGAAGTCTGCGAAGAGTGGCTTTACCACATAGGAATCCCTGAGAATGAAATTGAGGACCTTGCATCCAATGCCTGCAACACGACGACTTGTTTCATGCCTTATATAAACGCATTTTTCCAGCCAAGAAAAAATGAGGACCGCCCGCATGTAGTTCCTGACGGTGCCGTAAACTTTGCTTTCCTCGGCCAGTTCACGGAAACTCCGCGTGACACTATTTTCACTATTGAGTATTCAATGCGTACAGGTATGGAGAGCGTCTATACTCTCTTAGACATCGACCGCGGTGTTCCTGAGGTATGGGGCAGCAAATATGATGTGCGTGAGCTCTTACGCGCCTGCTATTATGCAATCGACAAGAAACCGATTACACAGGTGCCACTCACACTCAAGGAAAAAATGCTCTTAAAGACCGTTATGAAGAAGGTGAAGGGAACGGACATAGAAATCCTTATGAAGGAAAGCGGATTAATAGAATAACAACCGGTAAAACCCTTAATATTCCGGGAAATAAAAAATCGCCACCCCTGTTCGGTGGCGGGTTTCTGTCAGGTGGCGATTTTAGCTGTTCTGCTGTAAAATTTAACTGCAGGTTTTACAACAGATAAATTCAAGTTGTCCCGGTTGGCGGGATGGTTGTCAGCAGCATATGATGCTGGAGGTCGACAGACTTTTTTACCGTTTTATATTGATTTTTAGGTGATAATGGAGTAGTATCATTTATAGATACTGATAAAATCAGTTGAGATACATTGCCTATGATGAATTGACAGTTCTCTTTTTGTAATTATTCTTGTGTCTACTTCTCTAGTGTTATTGATAATAATGCATACAAACATATTATTTCCGATTTGATTATTGAATATCATTTGAATAATGTAAATCAAAAACGACATAAACAATTAATGACATATTATGAAAAATTATGTCAATTAAAGAAAAACAATATTAAGGCAAAGGAGAAAAAATAATGGCACCGACATCAATACTTAATGCAAACGGAGTAGAAATAGGGGTAATTGGAAACATTGCAGACGAATCGGCATATATAAGTTTGACTGATATTGCAAAGTACAAAAATTCAGAAGATGCCGCTGGTGTAATTTCTAATTGGTTAAGGAATAGAAATACCTTGGATTATTTAGGGTTATGGGAACAATTGCATAATCCAAATTTTAAACTCCTCGAATTCGAGGGGTTTAGAAATTCATCAGGCGATAATGCTTTTACCATTTCACCTCAAAAATGGATTAAATCAACGGAGGCAATTGGTATCGTATCTAAATCTGGTAGATATGGTGGAACCTACGCCCACTCTGATATTGCATTTGAATTTGCATCATGGATTTCTCCCGAATTCAAATTGTATATTATAAAAGATTATCAACGATTAAAAAAAGATGAAGCTGAACGAAAAGCTATTGGCTGGGATGAAAAAAGAGCATTGTCAAAGATTAATTATCATATACATACAGATGCAGTGCAAAGATATCTTATTACAGATGAATTAACGTCTATAGAAAAAGGATATACGTTTGCGGATGAGGCAGACATGCTTAATGTAGCTCTTTTTGGAAAGAAAGCACGAGAATGGAGAGATGAACATCCTATTGAGGCACAGAAGGGGGAAAATATCAGAGATTATGCTACAGCTGAGGAACTGATTATCTTGGTAAATATGGAAAGTCAAAATGCCGAACTAATAAAGGAAGGCTTACCGCAAAGTGAGCGTTTTGCTAAATTGCATAAAATGGCAAGAACACAAATGCAAATATTGCTGAAAAATCGAACAAAAGAAAAATTAAAAAATGTCAATCCCAATTTGCTCAAAGGGACAACTGAACAATAAAAAAGACAGTCACTTTTTGAGGTGGCCCCAAAAAGTTAGACTTTTACGAGACGACTTCGGTCGTCTCGTTTTTCTTTATGCAGCTAGAAGATGAAGTCTGTATTGAACAGGGCTCATCCATCCTAGCCTTTCTTTTATTCGTTTCTCATTGTAGTATTTTATAAATCTTTCAATCTCTGCTTTTAAATCTTCGTAACTGTAATAAACAACACCGTAATAAATTTCTTGCTTGAGCAACCCAAAAAAGTTTTCCATTACTGAATTATCAAGACAATTTCCTTTCCTAGACATACTTTGAAATATTCGTTCTTCTTTTAGCCTGTGAGAGTATGCTTTCATCTGGTAAGCCCATCCCTGATCTGAGTGAAAAGTTCTTCTGCATGGACAGTCCGCAGTAATTTTAATTGCCTTATCCAAGGCATCCATTACGTTCTTGGCAGAAGGTCTCTGATCTATTCCATAACTAAGTATTTCGCCATTACACATATCCATAAATGGATCGAGATAAAGCTTATGCATAGTCATATGACCTTTCTTATCAACTTCGTAATACTTGAATTCGCTGGTATCTGTAGTGATTTTTTGATGAGGTATATGTGTGCCAAAACGTCTGTGAATCCTGTTCGGAGCAACCGCACCAACCTTACCTCTATAGGAACTATACTTTCTGCTTTTGCGGGTGTAGGACATTACTTGTAATCCGAGCTTTTGAACAATACGTTGAACTTTCTTTTTGTTTATGGAACATCCCTGATTGCGAAGTTCTCCGAAAATCCTACGATATCCGTAATCCTTATGTTCTTCACGAATCCTGAGTATCTTTTCCTCAATTTCCTGATCAGGATTTTCTCTATCAAAACGCTTTTGCCAATACATATATGTGGCTTTTGGCATTCCGGTATATGAGAGAAGGTCTTTTAATCTGAACTGTCTTCGGAGGCTGCTGATGATTCTTGCCGTTCTCTCATTTTTGCTTCGTCCTCTAAACGCAGTCTCCTCAGTTCTTTTAAAAACGCATTCTCTATTCTTAACTTCAGAAGTTCATCTTCCAGTTCTTTTACATGTTCGGCACATGTGTCAACGAAAGACTCTTCTGCTGGTACTATTTTCGGATCCTTATCTGATTTATCCAATATTTTCTTTCGACCTTTCTTATGTGGTCTCAATGCATCAGGACCAGCTGTCCGAAAGCGATTCACCCAATTCGCAATCATACTGGGATTGGTAATACCTTCTTGCAATGCTAAATCTTGATATGAGATTTCACTTGATAAATATAATTCTACAACAGAAAGTTTTTTTTCGAAAGAATATATATCATTTTTCCGAGAACGTAGTAAACCTTCATCTCCTAAAGTTTGATAATTGTGAACCCATTTTTGTATATCTCTTTTAGCAGGACCATAGACAGATGAAAGATGTTTATATCCACCTTCTCCATTTAAATAAGCATCAACAATCTTTTTTTTGAATTCGAAGCTATATTTAGCCATAAAAATACCGACCTCCAATCGTTAGATTTTGGGTCTAACTTTTTGGGGCCGGTATAATATAATCCGGGGGTGTTTTTTGACATATTTTATGATATAATCTTATCAAATTATGAATCCACGGAGGAACCGGATACATGAGCAATTACAAGATGATAATTCAATACGACGGCACTCGCTACAAGGGCTGGCAAGGGCAGAATTCAACCGATATGACAATCGAGGGCCGCATCGAAGCTGTGCTTTCTGCAATGGTGGGATATCCCGTGGAACTGACCGGCTCCGGCAGAACCGATGCAGGAGTCCATCCCCTGGATACTCCGCGCGATACATCTGCAATGTTATCATATGTGAATCAATATCTCCCGGACGATATTGCGGTTCTTTCGATAGAGAGCGTGGATGAGCGCTTCCACAGCCGTTACAATGCAACCGCCAAAACATACCGCTACAGCATCCGCACCGGCGGCATTCCGGACGTCTTCGCCCACCGCTTTCAATATCAATACGATAAGCCGCTTGATGTCCACCGCATGGAGGCTGCCGCCGCCCCGCCCGTACTATTTATGACATCAAAATAACCGCTTCCGGCCCGGATATAGCCATTGATTACCGTGGCTCCGGCTTCCTGCAGAATATGGTCCGTATCCTCACGGGCACACTTATCGAGGTCGGAGACGGGCGTCTTTCACCGTCCGCCATTCCGGAAATCCTTGCCGCCCGCGACCGCGCAGCAGCCGGTTATACCGCCCCGGCATGCGGACTGACATTGATGGAAGTTGAGTACGGGGAAGAAAAAGAAAATTAAAGCGGCGGGGAAAAGGGGTAAACGGATAAAGAGAGGGAAGGCATAAAAAAAGATTTTTATACTAAATTCGCTCGATTTTGCACATAATAGATATTGATAAGACATAAATATCGACAATGAATATATAAAAATGGTACTATTTGTGTGGAGGCAGGATTATGTTGAAATCTCATTTATTAGAAAATTACGGATATAACGAACCAATATTTTTGAATGATTTAAAAATAGAAGGGTTATCTGAAAATGCAGTACGACAGTCAGTGAAGAGACTTGTGGCAAAAGGTTTTTTGGAGAGATATGATAATGGAATCTATTATATACCAAAAGCCGGAGGACTTTTGGGAAAAAGTTATTTGGATCCTCTTTTGGTCATTATGCGTAAATATGTGAGGAATAAATATGAAACATATGGTTATATAACAGGATTATCGTTTGTCAATCAACTTGGGTTGACAACACAGATGCCGGCAGTAATCGAAATAGTTACAAATACAGAAGCTACAAATGGCCGGACAGTTATGGTGGGGAGCCAGAAAGTGCGGATTAAGAAATCGGCAGTCCCGGTCTCGAATAATAATGTGGAACTTTTACAGCTTTTGGATTGTATTGTACAGGCTGAAAAATATACAGAGTTATCATTGAAAGAAACGGTTGATACAATGTTATCTTATGTAAGACAGAAACGTTTTACTAAAGAGCAGTTGTCAGAAGTGTCGTATGCTATAAACGGAGCAACAGCCAAAAAACTAATAGAATGGGGAATAATTTATGAATTTAGATCATGATAAAGAAGCATTTGCCGAACTGATTGCAGGCGCAGCAAAATCCAGTGTGCCAGATATATTGCGGGAAGTAATAAATAATAATGTATATAAAAGGGATTACGAAGATGTCACTATGGGACTGCTTTTTGTTCCGGTGAGTTATGATACGGTAGTTCAAAGTTTACATAAGATTTTGGATAGTAAACTTTGGAATTGAGACATGTGAATTAATATGATACCTAAGCATTATGCCCGGAGGCAACAAAATGAGAACAGAAGAAATAACCAAATCAATGGCTACGGCCTATATAGACAGTACAATCAATTCAAATCTTGCTTATCGTCCGGAATTTGTATCCAACGATTACAGACAAGGCAAGAAAGTGTTGGTTTCAATAGATAAGGAACTTAATAATTGTGATGAGTTCTGTATCAGTGTGGCATTTATTAAAATGAGTGGAATAACTCCGCTCCTTATGACACTTAAGGAACTTGAACTCAAAGGAATTCCCGGTAAAATCATAACGACCGATTATCAGATTTTTACCGAACCGAAGGCACTCGATAAGCTTGCGGAACTTAAAAATATTTCTCTTAAAATATACAAGTGTGACCCTTCTAACGATGGATTTCATACGAAGGGATACATATTCCGCAAGGATGAATTATATAGAATCATCATCGGAAGTTCCAATATGACCATAAGTGCAATTACGACCAACAGGGAGTGGAATACGAAAATAGTATCCACGCAGGACGGACAGGTTGCAAAAGATATATTGGATGAATTCAAAGATTTATGGGATGACTCCAAATGCCTTAATTATGATGAGTACATTGACGAGTATAGGCAGAAATACGTAGAACAGCAGATTATAAGAAGACAACAAAGGCAGGCAGCGGCAGAGAACGTTGTTAATCTGGAACGGTATATGTTAAAGCCGAATAAGATGCAGGTGGCATTTATAGATAATCTGATGCGGTTGGTAAATGACGGTGTTGACAGGGCATTGCTATTATCAAGTACAGGTACCGGCAAAACATATGCCTCTGCATTTGCAATGCGCGAACTTGGCTATAAAAAAGTCTTGTTTTTGGTTCATCGTAACCAGATTGCGAAACAGGCAATAAAATCATATCACAAGGTATTCGGAAACAGTGTATCAATGGGTATGATGTCATCTGCACTTGGTCGTATGGAATACGATAAAGATTATATTTTTGCTACCATACAGACATTTGCAAAAGATGAGAATCTGCATAGGTTTGAAAAAACACATTTTGACGCAATAATTTATGATGAGGCACATCATGCTTGTGCGGATAGTTATCGGAAAGTCATGGATTATTTTACGCCGCGATTGTCTCTTGGAATGACGGCAACACCGGACAGAAGGGATGCAGATGTTAAAGGACGTGATATATATGAGGTATTTGGACATAATATTGCGTACGAAATCCGGTTACAGCAGGCTATGGAAGAGGACTTATTGTGTCCGTTCCATTATTTTGGTATAACGGATTTAAATATTGACGATGAAGTTTGTGACACAGATAATTTCAGATTTCTCACATCTGATGAACGTGTAAAATATGTGATGTCGCAGGCCCGGTATTACGGTTACAGCGGAAGCAGGGTTAAGGGACTTATTTTTTGCAGCAGGATTGAAGAAGCTAAAGAATTATCGCGTAAATTCAATGAAAACGGGCTCAGGACGATTGCACTCAGCGGAGCCGACACAGAGGAAACAAGGGCGAATGCGATAGAACGCCTGGCAATGGAAGAGTGCGATGCAACGGAGGTGGTTCAACCGCTTGATTACATCCTGTCCGTTGACATCTTTTCTGAAGGAACCGATATAATCGAGGTTAATCAGGTAATAATGTTGAGACCAACGCAGTCTCCGATTGTGTTTATACAACAGCTTGGACGAGGACTCAGAAAAGCAGAGGGTAAAGAGTATGTGGTTGTTTTGGATTTTATCGGTAATTACAGAAATAATTTTATGATACCGATTGCACTTTCAGGTGACAGGACATATAACAAGGATACCGTCAGACATTATGTAACTGAAGGCTCCAGAATAATTCCGGGCAGCAGTACGCTGCATTTTGATGAGATATCGAAGAAAAAAATATTCAGTTCTATCGACAATGCTAACTTCAGTGATATTAAACTCATTAAAGAGAATTATTTTAATTTGAAGAATAAACTCGGGCACATTCCGGCATTGACTGATTTTGATAAATACGGTGAAATGGATGTGCTTAGAATATTTGATAATAACAGTTTGGGATCGTATTACAAATTTCTTGTGAAATACGACCCGGACTACAAGGTGCGCCTATCGGATGAGAAGGCCCAGGTCATAGAATTCATATCCAAGAAAATTGCCAATGGCAAAAGAGCGCACGAACTTGTGCTTCTCAAAGAAATTTTAAAGGGACAACGGGATCTGATTATTAATATGGCTGATACGCTTCACAGGGAATACGGACTTATTGTCGATAGAAACTGTGCTGAAAATGTCGTCAACATATTTACTAATGAATTCCCGGCAGGAGTGGCGCGCGCAACATATAAGAATTGTGTTCTTATCGAACCGGCACATAATGCTTTTTCAAGGCTGTCGGCGTACGCATCGTTGCTCAATAACAACACCGATTATGAAGCCAGCCCTAAATTCATGGAAATGCTTTCCGATAAAGCTTTTCGTTCGATAATAGAGGAACTGGTTGATTTTGGACTTGCCAGATATGAAAGAGATTACAGAGATTCCGATTCACAAAGCGGATTCGCGCTTTATCGTAAATATACATATGAGGATGTGTGCAGGATACTCAACTGGGCACATAACGAGGTTCCACTCAATATAGGTGGATATAAGTATGATGACAGGACAAAGACTTTTCCGATTTTTATTAATTATGACAAAGCGGATGACATAAGCGATACTACCAGATATGAGGATCACTTTACGACAAGTAACACACTTATAGCTATTTCCAAAAGTGGCAGAACAAGAAAATCAACCGATGTCGTAAATATGCTGGAGGCTAAGCAAAGAGGAATCAAAGTTGAACTTTTTGTGCGAAAGAACAAGGATGATAAGATTTCCAAAGAATTTTATTATCTGGGAAGCATGCAGGCAAAGGGTGTGGCACAGGAATTTGTTATGGCCAACACAGACAAAACAGCTGTTGAGATTGAATGGGAACTTGATGTCCCGGTGCGTGAGGACATATACGAATATATTACTCAGGGATGAAAGAGGTGTGATTTATGAAAACGATACGAGTTGTTGCCGCAGTTATCAAGGCGATGAATGACAATGGCGAGAAAATTATTTTTGCCACGGAACGGGGATATGGCGAGTTCAAAGGCGGATGGGAATTTCCGGGTGGTAAGATTGAACCGGGAGAGACGCCACAGCAGGCGCTATGCCGTGAGATAATGGAGGAACTTGACACGAAAATTCAGGTCGGGGACCTGATAGACACAATAGAATACGATTATCCGGCATTCCATTTGTCGATGGACTGCTTCTGGTGTGAGGTGGTTTCAGGAAATCTTGTGCTTAAAGAGCATGAGGCGGCCAGATGGCTTACATCCGATGAGCTTGATAGCGTGGAATGGCTGCCGGCAGATGTAACATTGATAGATAAGATAAGAACAGGAATGTGAAAATTACCTGTCAAATGAGCCCATTAATATAGTATCATAGATTTAGAATAACGTTCAAAGAACAGACCGCAAGGAGAAAAACCACATGTTATCATCAAATTTATTAAACAGAACAAGTTTTGGATTTTCGGCAGAGAATCCGATGGGAGAACGAAACGGAGGAAGCAGGGGCAAGGACTGTGAAAAGTTAAGACCATGTATTCAGATCAAACCGCAGGAAGAAGTGGTGCTGTGTGACACGGATGGTCCGGGAATGCTGACACATTTATGGTTTACAGGTTATGTTGGTCATTCATTTATTCTTCGAATCTATTGGGACGGTATGGATGTTCCGTCTGTGGAGGCTCCGATTTCCGCATTTTTTGGATGTGCATATGATGAGAACTTTGCAGACAGGGATGAAAACTATCCGGTGCTGAATTCAAGCTGTATTCTGGTGGCACCGGGAAGAGGATACAATTGTTACTGGGAGATGCCATTCCGGAAACATTGTAAGGTGACGATGGAAAATCGTGGCAGCAAGGAAGAAACACTTTTTTACATGATTGAGGGATGGCACGGCGAACTTACAGATACGGACGTATACTTCCATGCAGCGTACAGGCAGGAGCATCCGGTGCAGAAGGGACGTGCTTATACGGTCATCGATGGAATTGAAGGAAGTGGGATATTTGCCGGGCTTTGCTTTGCGGCAGGCATGAATGGCAATAATACATGCTGGGTAGAGGGTGAACCTAAGATGTATCTGGATGGAGACAGATATCCGACAATTAATTACACGGGAACGGAGGATTACTTCTGCGGTTCTTATGGGTTCGGAAATGATATTTTATTGCATAAGTATCAGACCTTCAGCGGACTGTATACGGGGATGTATGCGATTTTAGGTAATGACAGTCAGGAAATGTATAATGGGCAGCAGCGCTTTTTGCTTTACCGTTTTCATGTAAAGGATCCGGTTTATTTTCAAAAATCGTTTCGTATGACCATGGATAATCTCGGCTGGACAGGAGCGAGATATGATGATTACACATCCGTTGCATACTGGTATATGGAAAAACCATCCGGACTGTCTGTAGGGCTGCCGTCCGATGAAGAGATGATTATGAAATAACGCTGTGCAAAATCAACGGAGCAGGCAGTTCTATATGGCGATTGAATAAGGAGACCAGCTATGAAAAGAAAAGTTATAATTATAATAGCTGCTTTATGTTTGGCACTGGTATGCGGCGGGGTGTTGTTTTACAACATAAGAAAATCCAATTCTGCTTTAGGTGATGACGAGTTGCTCTTGTTGTCGAGGAAAGGATATAATTCCGTTGAAATTTATGAGCAGAAAAACAAATTGACTATAATTGCAAAATCGAAAGCGGAATTCTTTGATGACACTCAGTTCACGGTAGAAACTTCAGGAGAAATAACCCCGGCGGATGTGGAAATTACATGGATGACAATTGATGGACGTCCGGAGTTGGAGTTGTTAGAGGATGAAGACCTTGTTATTGCAGAGCTGAAAATAAGAGAAGACGGCAGCCTGATCTGCGATAAAAAGATTAATTTTGTGAAAAAGGCGACCGATGCAATAGAAGACGTGCTGAAGCATAAATCATAAGGAGGCTGTTATGAGAATAAGAACTGCTCAGATGGATGACGTTGATGCTATTGCGGCTGTGGAGAAGGAGTGTTTTCCACCGGCGGAGGCTGCGACAAGGGAGGAATTTGCAGAGAGAATATTACATTATGGCAATCATTTCTGGCTGATGTTTGACGGAGATAAGCTGGCTGCATTTGTGGACGGATTTGTGACGGACGCGCCAGATCTGACCGATGAGATGTATGGGAGAGCCGATATGCATAACGAAGCCGGAGCATGGCAGATGATTTTTGGGGTTAATACAATGCCGGAATATCGTAGAAGGGGGCTTGCGGGTGAATTGATCAGATGTGCAATCGATAATGCCGGAGAGGCGGGAAGAAAAGGACATGTCCTGACATATGCAGGATTTGGATTTAAGGATGAAGGCATAACAGATAAATCCACGCATGGCAATGTTGCATGGCATCAGATGAGACTGGAATTTTAAGGCCTGAGCCTAGAGCGAATATAAATTAAGAGCGCATACTGTCCTGTATGACAATATGCGCTCATATATTATTTCCACTTAAAAGTAATCATTCCGTATACATAGATAAATACGATTGCAACAGGAACCACGAAGCGGAAAAGCGGTTTCATCCAAGGCTTTATTTTCATGCCTTTGCCGGTGTTGGCTTCGGCGATGAAATTGTCCCAGCCCCAGCCGAACTTGTTGCAGCAGAACAGAGCGAGAACAAGCGAGCCGAGAGGAAGAATGGTGGACGATACTATGAGTGGACGATACTATGAAGTCCCAGAAATCAAGCCAGGTTGTACCGGCGGCAAACGGCTCGAATTTAAATACACTGAATCCGAGTGCAGTAGTTAAAGCAAGCAGGAAGATTATGATACCGCATACCAGACATCCCTTTGGTCTGGACCAGCCGGTAAGATCCCGTATCATAGCGAGTATGTTTTCACATACACCGAGCACGGTTGACATCGCTGCAAAAATCATAAACATGAAAAACAGGCTTCCCCATATACGTCCGCCCGACATATTGTTAAATACGGTTGCCATGGTATCAAAGAGGAGACTTGGACCGGCGTTAACTTCGAGACCGTATGTGAAACAAGCCGGGAAAATGATTATACCGGCAAGGATTGCAACAAAAGTATCGAGAAGAATAACATTTACCGATTCGCCCATCAGGGAATGTTCCTTACCTATGTAGCTTCCGAATATGGCCATACCGCCCATGCCGGTGGACAGTGTGAAGAATGCCTGATTCATGGCACCGACCATTACAGAACCGTCGATTTTGGAAAAATCGGGCTTGAGATAAAATGCTAAGCCTTCGGAGGCACCGCTTAATGTAAGACTGTGGATTGCAAGCACAAGCATGAGCACAAGAAGAGCCGACATAATATATTTGGTTACACGCTCCAGGCCGCCCTGCAGGTTAAAACATAATATAAAAAAAGCAATTACAACTGTAACGGCCATGAATATTACGTTTACGGAAGGCTCGGAAATCATTGAACTGAATCCGAGAACTGAATCCGAGAGAAGCATAATTTCCGGTAAGAAATTTAGCAAAATAGTATATGATCCAGCCTGAGACAACGGTGTAAAATGCCATAAGTGATACATTGCCGGCGAGACAGAACCAGCCGAATACACCCCATTTCTGCTTAGGCTTGGATAACTTCTTATACATATAAATCGGACTTACCTGTGATGCACGTCCGACAGAAAATTCCATAACCATCGCCGGGATACCAAGTATCAGAAGACACAGGATGTAGACAAGCATAAAGCTGCCGCCGCCGTTCTGCCCGCACATCCACGGAAATTTCCATACATTGCCGCAGCCGTTCCATACATTGCCGCAGCCGATGGCGCATCCGGCAGAAAGCATAATAAACCCCAGTCTGCTGCCGAGTTTTTCACGTTCCATAAGTAACATTCTCCTTCAAAAAACATTTTAATTTAAGTATACGGCCGCAAACAGTATTTGTAAAATTGATGATTTTATGGTATACTATCGAAAATATCGTTTGTATGAGGTTGATATGGACATTAATATTTTGAAAACATTTGTAGCAGTGTGCGAACATTCTGGATTTTCCGCGGCGGCAGAGAAACTGGGATATACGCAGTCGACAGTATCGTCACAGATAAAAATGCTTGAGAAAGAGCTGCAAACAGTGCTTTTTGACAGGTATTATCACAGAATATCGCTTACATCCGATGGCATTGTTGTGCTTGGTTATGCCAGGAATATCCTTAATGCACATGAGAAGATGCTTACCGATATTAACGGATGTGGTCAGATTGACGGAGATATAAGGCTTGCCATGTCAAGTTCGGTTGCTAACCGGTACTTCGGCAGGGAGTATCTTGGATTCAGAAGACAATACCCGGGAATCAGGCTTACGATTACAGAATGCGGCACCGAGAAGATGTTTGACATGCTTAGGAAAAATGAAGCGGACCTGGTATTCACACTCGATTCGCATATATATGAGTCAGAGTTTGAGATATGTGCGGAAAGAATGGAGAGGGCACATTTCGTGGCATCGGCAGAAAATCGACTTGCGCATATACAGCACCTGAATGTGTATGATGTAATAGAAGAACCGTTTATACTTACAGAGCATGGAATGAGTTACAGAAGGCTCCTTGATGAAAAGCTGGCCTCGGCATCATATGAAATCAAACCGGTGCTTGAAGCGGGGAATCCGTTACAGATATGTGCAATGGTGGAGGGAAGCGGACTGCTGTCTTTTCTGCCCGATTTTATTACGGATGGCTATGTTAAGGATGGCAGACTTGTGTACCTGCCGGTTGATGACTGCGATATTCAGGTGTGGACACAGTTACTGATACATAAGAATAAATGGCGTTCACCGGCGCTGGATGCTTTTATTACATATTATAAGAAAATAATAGAAAAAAGTGAGGATTAACAATGCAGAAAGGATCAAATCCCAACATTACGGAAAATGCACAGAAACTGATAGTGGAAAACAGAGGTGTATTAAAAAACAAAATATTCCTGTACCTTACGGAATTTTTTGCGGGAATGTCGGTTATGGCGGTAGAACTCGGAGCGAGCAGGCTTCTTGCTCCGTATTTCAGTTCATCGCAGATAGTCTGGACGATTATCATAGGCACGATCATGATTGCCATGGCACTCGGAAATATATACGGAGGAAAGAGCGCGGATAAATCGCCAAACCCTGACAAATTATACGGCAGGATACTCATCGCGGCAGTATGGATAGCCCTGATTCCGGTTGCCGGCAAGTATATTGTGCTTGGAATATCGGCACTGCTTATTTTTACGGTGAATAATAATTTCCTTATCATAGCTGCATTCTGTGCATGTATGGTAATATTTGTTTTTCCGCTCTTCTTATTGGGGACGGTTACACCGTCGTTGGCCAAATACTCCGTAAGCAGTCTTGACGACAGCGGCAGAACGGTCGGAACACTTGGAGCATTTAACACGATTGGACACGATTGGAAGCATTATCGGAACATTTGTGCCGACATTTGTGACAATTCCGGCGGTCGGAACATCAATAACATTCCTTATTTTTGCAGGTATATTGATCGTACTTTCGGTGATATATTTTGTGAGCAGCCGTGTCGGATATAAGAAAATCATCATATCCGGAGTTATCTTCGTGTCATGCTGTGTATTCGGACATGGAGACTCATTCGCATTCTGGCAGAAAGACCTTACATATGAAGGTGAGTCAATATATAATTATCTTCAGGTTTCTGAAGATGATAAACAGGTGTCACTGTCAACCAATGTATTGTTCGGTGTCCAGTCAGTGTATATGAAAGATGATACTCTGACCGGATTGTATTATGATTACGCAATGGCGGCACCTCTTATGGTTCCGGATAAGAATCCTGACAGTATGGAGGTGCTTATCCTCGGAATGGGAACCGGAACATATGCGACACAGTGCCGTAAATATTTTGGCGACATGAACATCGAAGGTGTGGAGATTGATGAAAAAATAACGAAACTGTCAAGAAAATATTTTGCACTTCCGGATGATATCAACGTGACGACATATGACGGACGGGCATTTCTTAATGCATCCGACAGAAAATACGACGTTATTATGGTGGATGCCTACCAGGATATAACAATCCCTTTTCAGATGTCATCGGTCGAGTTTTTCAGGCTTGTTAAATCACATCTGAATGAGAACGGAGTCATGGTCGTCAACATGAACATGAGAGGAAATGATGACGGTGACATCAATCAGTATCTTGCAGATACCATTTCGTCGGTCTTTGGCAATGTGTACACGGTTGAGGTTGACAATTCAACCAACCGCGAGCTGTTTGCATCTGATAATAATGATATGATGGGTGTGCTAAATGATAATATATCCGGAATAAAGGACGCAGACCTCCGTTTTATGATGAATAAGGTAAGAGACAATAGTATCGCATACAATGCGGGAAAGCTCATAATGACGGATGACAATGCACCGGTGGAACTTCTGGGAATGAAGGTCATAGATAAAATAATCCGTGATGAAGTGGCATATTATAAAGAGATTTTTGACGAAAACGGTGTGCAGGGTGTGATTGACGCACTATGAAATTGCTGTTAAAATAATGTACATATAGTTTATTATGGAGAGGCGGGAATATTGTGAGAAAAATGAGTGTACCAAAGATTGTTTTTATGTGCATATTTGCACTAATCGGAATAATTTGTATATTGTATGGACTTAAAGTCCACAGTGCCGGATATGGATCAGCTTTTTTTGCGGTGTGGCTTGCATTGGGAATATTTTTTATATTCTGTACATGGGCAGTGTGGTTTGGTTTATGGATGCGCCTGCCGAAGTGGTTCAGGATAGCATTTATTGCACTGTGTGCGGTATGCCTTGGTTTTTTTGCGGTAATAGAGGCGTGTATAGCCAGCCGGATCAATTCTAAGGGCGAAGATAATCTGGATTACATAATCGTGCTTGGCGCAATGATCAGGGAAGACGGCCCGAGTTCAATCCTCAAGGCGAGACTTGACAGTGCGATAGAATACCTTGATGGCAATCCGGGTACTAAATGCATAGTGTCCGGCGGACAGGGATATGATGAACCTTGCTCGGAAGCGGAAGGAATGAGAAAGTATCTTGTAGAAAAAGGTATTGATGAATCAAGAATCATTATGGAGCCTGATTCCATGAATACAATCCAGAACATACGAAACAGCAAGGCAATCATAGATAATGACAATGCAAAAGTCGGGATCGTTACCAGTAAATTCCATGTGTACCGTGCTGTCAAAATAGCCGAAAAGCAGGGATTTAAGAACGTAAGCGGAATATCGGCATATGTTGTCGCGTCATATATGCCAAGTAATATGTTCAGGGAATTTTTTGGCGTGGTTAAGGACACTTTGCAGGGAAATATGTAAATTTAAGAGGATTTAAGGATGCGGGCAGGTTTAAATGTTTTGAAGTATATAGCGGTTTTTATTATGACGGTGGCAGCAGCAACGGCACTTCTGGTGGCAGCAGCTCTTATCCCGCGGGATGCAATCAGAAATAATATGACCGAATCGGCAGAATTCCTAAAGGACGGCGAACTCTTCGGCGAGAAGATTAAGGGCGTGGATGGCAGTAAAATAGACTGTTATGCTGATTCGATACTGCTTGGCATTGCATATCAATATGATAGCGGGCATCCGCTTGAATCGGTTATGAAATCTGCATATTATTACACTGAATATCAGAATGAGAATGTGAATCTTTATGATGCAGTTACCGGGGAATATGAGGCAAATCAGCAATACATGCGCTATTGGCATGGAAGCATTGCGGTTGTAAGACCGCTTATGATGTTTTTTAATATACAGCAGATATACATTATCAATGCAGTTATAATTGCCGGATTAACAGCATGGCTTATGGTTATACTCATCAGAAACAAAGCATATCTGCCGGCTGTGGCAGCCGCGTGCGGACTGATACTTACATCATCCTGGTATGTGCCGATGTCCCTGGAATATACATGGACATATATAATTATGCTTTTTGCATCGTGTATAGGGACGCTTAGAGCATTTAAAGGAAACATGAGAGATACGGGATTGTTCTTTATGATAACCGGAATGATAACTTCGTATATGGATTTTCTTACAACAGAGACCTTGACACTTCTGGTTCCGCTCCTGCTGATAATATGGATTGATATCCGTAACAAAGGACATGCCGATGTGAAGAAAATACTGAAATCCGTATTGTTCTGGAGCATCGGATATATCGGAATGTGGCTTATGAAATGGGGTCTTGCGGCAGTAATCCTCCGCGAAAATGTCATGCCGTATATTACCGGGCATGTGCGCGAGAGACTTGGCGGGGACATAGGCATCGCACCATGGCGGTATTATGTTGGCGCGGTGACCCGCAATATACGTCATCTTTTTCCATGGGAATACGGACCGGCCGGAATTGCCGGAGGAGTATTTATCATTCTTGGCGCAATATACACAGGATATGTTTATAAGCGAAAAAATATCAATAAGTGCAATATTTATATATACTTAATTCTTGCAATAATTCCGTATATAAGGTATATTGTATTACATAATCATTCATATGTGCACTCTTTTTTTACTTACAGGGCACAGATGGCTACGATAATGGCGGGGGGTTTTTTTTTTGTGGTGTTGATTGTGGGCGAGACTGCCGGATTCAGACATAACACTTAATCTTAAGATGATATAAGTCATTTTAGATAAATATTTATAACGGAGGTTTATATGAACTCAGAAATAAGAGCGAGGAAAAAGAAATTTGCAGCACTTGTAACGGTGGTGATGCTCGTTATGTGCAATGTAATGCCTGCCTTTGCGGCAACACACACTGCGGATGAATGGATGACATACGGGTCATTTAACTGGACAGAGGATTATTATGTTAATCCGGGCGATGAAATCCAGATATCGGGTACGCATACATTGTATGAATATGCTTATTATCAGATTGTATATTATGATGATAACAACAATCAAATCAAAGAAGTGAAAAGTTCTACTGCAGATGAGCAATATGATGACGGTGGTTATTATTTTGCACATAATGTTTTTGATTATTCCGACATTATGGGAGAATCAGACAAATCCAGATTGTTTAAGAACTGGAAGGTAACAGATGTATATAAGTCGGGTGGCTACGGTGGACATGTATATCTTACGGCACAATTTTATGATGAATTGAATGTAGTATATCATCTCCCGGAAGGAGCCGTTAATTCACCGGATAATCTTTCAACATACCCACAGGGCAAGAGCGATATCATACTTGGGAATGCGTCAATGGAAGGATACACATTTGACGGATGGTATCTGGATGCGGAATTTACGCTCCCGACAGCAACGATTGATGCCACACAGACGGGAACGGTTCATTTATATGGAAAATTCAAGCCGGCAGTTTATGATATCTCATATGAACTTGATGGAGGAACCAATGATGCCGGTAATCCTGCCACATACACATACGGAATCGGAGTGACTGAATTCAAGCCGGCTGTCAAGGAAGGATACACATTTGACGGATGGTATCTGGATGCGGAATTTAAGCTGCCGACAGCATCGATTGATGCCACACAGATGGGCGGAGTTGCACTCTATGCCAAATTCACCCTTAATCCTCCTGTAGATCCCGGAGACGGGGAAGAACCGGGAGACGGGGAAGAACCGGGAGACGGGGAAGAACCCGGAAATGATGAGAA
>ERZ780014.293-NODE-293-length-24891-cov-3.56607_pt1 | contig 24891 bp, 25 predicted proteins | sample MGYA00511929_ERZ780014 | MGnify/ENA primary metagenome ERZ780014 (study PRJEB29588, sample SAMEA2155132) | human gut metagenome | biome: human gut; feature: human-associated habitat; material: faeces | place: Denmark | collected 2008/2010 ...
ATATTGCGGAACTGGTACAATTGGAATTTGTATGGCTGACAAAGCTAAGAGAGTTGTCGGTGTAGAAATAGAGAGCAGTTCTTATGAAGATGCCTTGATAAATGCTAAAAACAACCATATAAATAACATTAACTTTCACTTAGATGATGCGACTGAATATCTTCAAAGAACTGATGAGCATTTTGATTGTATAGTCTTAGATCCTCCAAGAAAAGGAACAACGCCAGAGTTCATTAAAGCCTTGATAAAAAACGGTCCTGAAAAAGTAGCATACATATCTTGTGACCCTGCTACATTAGCTAGGGATTTAAATCTATTGAAGAATGATTATTCAATTATTTCAGTACAAGGTGTGGATATGTTCCCTACTTCGCATCATGTCGAGACGGTGGTGTTGCTAAGTCGCAAAAACAGCGAAAAATAGCCGAAAATCATAAAAATTGAAGAATTTCCTACTTCTCGAAAAAGCGGGAAATCCTCTTTTTTATTGCAAAAATGCCACGGATGGCGGCAAAGCGGTAAAAAATAGGGCTTTACTCGTATGGGGAAATAGGTCAACTTCAAAAATGAACACCCAACCTACCTAGTATCGAAATGGGGATAGTTGACCGGATGTTTACACGATGAAAGGAATAGGTGAAAAAGCCCTTGTTTATGGGCTTTTATTGAAATCGGCCGTCTCTTGATTTTTTACGTTTTCGGGGTAGACTGCAACTACACAGACAACCTGAAAAACTGATTTTTGGCCTAAAAAAGGTTAAAAACAGGGGTATAGTTTGAAAATACTGGTGAAATCAGATGACCAAAGGTTTCACATCAATTGTTAACTAACAAAATTTCCTCGTTTAAAAAAACTTACTTAAATTTGTACTTCACTACTCATTTATATTAAACTATTAAAGGCTAGTACTTTTATAAAACTCGCTTACACTAGTCAAAAATGGAAGGGAAATTCTTATGAATTCTTTTAGTAACGTAGTTTTTATGAATTGCTTTAATGATGAAGAATGGAAGAAAAAGCATGGTGTCATACCTGTGCTTTCAAAAGATGGGAAAACTATTACTTATGGCCTATATCCACAAACAGTTGTTAGTGATGCTGCTCTTATTGAAAAACTTAATCAATTAACAACTCCAGAATCAAATGGCTGGTATTTCTATAATGGTGATTTCTATGAAAAATTAGTGGCTAAGTCTAAGCGTTATGGTGTTCCTTCGGATTATTATAAATTTAATAATGGAGCAGCTATTATAGGTGGAAAAATATATTGGTTTAAATTGGAACCTATAACTTGGAATGTTTTAAATAATAATGGTGATGAATATTTTATTCTTTCTTCTGTATTATTAGATGCACATTGTTATGATGCTTCTGGCTCTAATAATTACAAAGATAGTGATATTCGTGCATGGTTAAATAATGATTTTTATTATTCTGCTTTTGCTTTAGGTAATAAATATATTCAAACAACAACTGTTAATAATTATAAAGAATCTAATCCTTATGCTTGTGAGGATACTGAAGACAAAGTCTTTTTACCTAGTCATGATGAATATGTTGGTGCTTTTTGGTACGGGCCTCTCGCTGACGCACTCGTAGAAGGTGAATCAACAGATTATGCAAGAGCTAATGGTGTTCCTCACAGCGATGATGCTTTTGATTCTAATAATAATCGTCATTGGACACGTTCTCCGTCTAGCAACGCTGGTGACTTCGCTATGTTTGCCTACGCAGGTGGTCAGGAGTTTTTATCTACCTATGTCAAGGTAGAAAATATGGGTGTGTGCCCTTGCCTTAATATTAAAATTGCGTAGTTTACAAAGCGATAATCAAGGATAATCCTTCACCGCCTCAATCCAAATAATGAGATAGTGAGCAAAATTGTCATCATATTTTAGTTTGATTTGAAAGTGAAATAAGCGTGGAAATGGAGAAATTACCAGAGATTGTCTTTTTGAAAACCGACAGGAGAGAACTCATTCCTTGAAAAAAGTGATGTCTTCCTAAGGAGGATTGTTTCCTCCCTCTTCATTGAAACCTAGTGTGAAAAGTGTTATATTTATATCATAATCAAACAAATAGGAGAGCGTTGTATGACTTACTCTGAGGCAATCAAAAAATTGCGTAATAAGCTGATACTTACCCAAACCGAATTTGGCAGATTGTTCGGCGTTTCTTTTGCCACGGTCAATCGCTGGGAAGGTGGAAAATTTAAACCTACTACCAAATTGAAAAGAAAACTTGCTCCTTATTTTGAGAAATACGGAATTGAGGTGGACGAATGACATCCGAAAACGAAATCAACATTAAAAGCCTCTATTCTTTATATCCTAATATCCTTGGTATTCTTTTGCGTGATAACACAACGAAAAAGAATATCATTTGGGCCACTGTTCACTATCAAAACAAAGGCCTTGGGTATTCGATAACAGATGAGATTAAACCTTGCCATCTAAACGGTAAAGTCAGGGCTGTTAGGCCAAGAATCGAAAAGAGCAAGGCTGAGCAAACGAAAAGAAGCAAAGATAATGCAGAGGTTTTCACACCATCTTGGATTGTTAATAAGCAAAATAACCTGGCCGATAACGCCTGGTTCGGAAGAGAAAATCGGTTTAATACAGAAAATCCAGATAATTCTTGGAGCCCAACCGAAAAGGTTGTGTTCGACGGCGATAAAACGTGGACTGATTATGTTGGCGATATCCGACTGGAGGTGTGCTGTGGCGAAGCGCCGTACCTGGTTTCAAGATACGACACGGTCTCCGGCAAAGCAATTGAGAACAAAAAAAGAATCGGTCTCCTTGACAGGAAATTCAGGGTTATAAATGAGAATGTGACAAGCGATGAAGAATGGCTTGATTATGCGATAAAAGCAATTAAGTCCATCTATGGCTATGAATTTCAAGGGGATAACCTTTTGATTGCACGTGAGAATGTCTTATTGGATTTCGTCGATTATTATTTTGAAAGATTCGCTAAATTGCCAGGAGAAGATCTGCTAATCGAAGTTGCGACAATTATTAGCTGGAACCTTTGGCAAATGGACGGCCTTAAATATGTCGTCCCGTTTTCTTGCCATAACGAAGTTGAGAAGGTTGTTCAGCTTACCTTATTTGGTGAACCTGAAGAACCTAAGTCGGATATTTGTCCTGGTTGCAAAGCGAATGATCCCAAGAAGCATAATGGCAAGAGATGTTACATCATGGATTGGGAGAAGAATAAGAAAATCAAATTTGTATCATTGATGTGGAGGAATAATGAATATGTTGGCTGAGAGCGAAAAGAATGATGCTTTAGAAGCGGAAGATAAATACAAGACCGCAGTCGAGTCGGCAAATGACTACATCGAGAATTTTGATATTCTCGAAACCATCACCAATGTCGGAAACGATGAGGTATTCACTCCAAGAAAGACTTGCGACATGATTCTAGATTCCCTTCCAGAAGAAGTCTGGCACAACCCCAATTACAAATGGCTTAACCCAGCCACGAAAAACGGAATTTTCGAAAGAGAAATCGCCATAAGACTGGATGATGGCCTTAAGGACATCATCCCCGATACTGAACAAAGAAGGAAACACATTCTCCAGAACATGATCTATTCAATTGGGCAAACAAGGTTCACCGCTAACGTTGCTAGAAGAACGGTTTACTATTGCTCCCAAGCAAACAGAAAATGCGATGGAATCAAGGCGGATGATGGTCACTACGTTAATGGCTACGCAATTGGAAATGGAAGCTGGTTCGACGATGAAGAGGGCAACATCAAAACTCCTAACATCAATCATACGTTTGTAGACGATAAAGGGGAAACAATGCCTAGTAGCTGCTCTGATGATAAAGAAAAGAAAAAATACAGGTGCAAATACTGTGGAATCAATGGTGCATCCGCTTATAACGATGCTAATCAGCTCGAGACGTACGCTTACGAATTCATTCATATTGACGGAGATGAATTATTGAAACATTTGCAGGACAGATTCTTTGGAGGTAATAGGAAAATGAAGTTTGATATCATAATCGGAAATCCACCTTATCAGCTGAGCGATGGGGGTGCTCAGGCAAGCGCAAGGCCTATTTATCAGCTGTTTGTCCAGCAAGCTATTTCCCTTAAGCCTAAATATATAAGTATGATTATGCCTTCCAGATGGATGACTGGAGGAAAGGGGCTGGATGATTTTAGAGCTGCGTTTATAAGCGACAGGCACTTAAAAGTCCTCAATGACTTTATAGATTCTAAGGTTTGTTTTCCTAATAACGATATTAAAGGTGGCGTTTGCTTCTTTTTGTGGGACAAAGATTATGATGACAAATGCTCAGTGGTTACCCATTCTTCAAATGGGGATAGAAAAAGTAGTCGTTTCTTAAAAGAAGATGGGTGTGATATCTATATTCGCGATGAAATTTTAATTTCAATCATGAAGAAAGTAAAAGTGTTGTGCGAACATACGTTCGACAGCATGGTTTCTGCTAGAAAGCCGTATGGTTTAGAAGCAGAAACCATGCTGTCTCCTAAGAAGTTCGGGCTACCGGAATTTTCCGACACGAAAATTCCTGGTGGTTATGAAATCTTTGGATTAGGCGAAAAAAATGGAAAGAAGATGGAAATATATGCCCAAGAATTATCCGATTCCAAAGAAAAGTCCATGCCTTAATAAATATAAGGTTTTTATTGCGGAGGCTTATGGCTGCGGTGCGATTGGCGAAGTGCCTAGCACGCCAGGACAGCTTTGCACTGAAACCTTCTTGGAAATTGGGCCTTTTGAAGTGCCGGCAGAAGCTGATAATGTCATTAAATATATCAAAACTAAATTTTTTAGAACATTAGTTGGAATACAAAAACAAACTCAACATACGACGCAAAAAGCGTACCGTTTTGTTCCACTACAAAACTTTACTGAGAACTCCGATATTAAGTGGAATGAGCCAATTGATTCGATTGATAAACAACTATTTATAAAATATAAACTCTCAAAAGAAGAAATTGATTTTATCGAAAAGAATATACAGGAGATGAAGTAATATGGAAGACATCATAGTTACTAAATCTCCGGACATCAATCAGACGGATACGATTCAATACATTGGGAATAAAACAGTTTTCAGTTTGGACGATAAGAACAACACCGATGGATCGTTAATTCTTATTTATATGTATTTGCTGCCTAAATTCCAAACTCATGGAATCAAAGTTGGCATGACTAAATGTAGCATTGGAGAGACATTTTGGCATGCAATCAGATCCAGAATACATGAGCAACAGCATGAGCTAGCCCTAACAGATGAGCAATATCAGAAATACGGATTACAAAGAGAAGTAGTTTATTGGGGAATTTGCCTAGATGCGAAAAACGACTCCTTCAAGGATTATTCCGTTCACGACGAAATCAGGAGAAAGAACGCTGGAATAGTCGAGAAGGAGCAGGAATGGTTCACGAATGTACCAACCGATGAACTCATCGATATTTTCAATTCTTTGAGGCATACGGACGAAAATAAAGAAATCTACACTCCGCGAAAAGAACAGCAGAAATGCATCGATGCCATGAGCGGTTACTTTGCTAAGAACCCGAGAGGCAGGTTCCTTTTGAACTGCAAAATGAGGTTCGGAAAATCCTTCACAACCTACAAATACTGCGAAGATCACAACCTAAAAAGAATCTTGATTCTCACTTTCATTCCGGCGGTCGAATCTTCTTGGCGAGAAGATCTCAAGCACATAAAGAAAAACTACAGGTATTTCACTGATGACAACCTCAGAAGAAGTAACTTCGTGCTGAGCTTCATACAGGATCCTTATGTTCTGTTCCTTTCCCTTCAAAACTATTTAGGCAAAGAGAAAAACGCCGATGTAAAAGCCAAGATTCAGCAACTGCAGAACATCGATTGGGATTTAGTCATCCTCGACGAATACCATTTCGGTGCATGGAACCAAAGGACCCAAGGGACCTTAAAGACGAAAGAGGAGAAAAGCGAAGATCTTGACAATGATTACCAGAAACAATTAAAGAAGACTGGCGATATTATCCAAAAATTCAATATCAAGACCAGACAAACAATTTGCTTATCTGGAACGCCATTCAAAGCTTTAGCCAGAGGCGAATTCAACAATCAATCTTCTTATACGTATTCTTATTTTGACGAGCAAAGAAACAAATATCCCGAAAGCGAAAACGGAAATTTCGAAATCATCAATCCTGACTACGCCGCTTTCCCTGACATGAAAATTTTCGGTTACAACATGTCGAGGCTTTTTGGCAACCTTACGGCTTCAGTTTTCTCAGAAGACAAATTGCTCACTAAGAAATATTTTTCTCTGAACAAATTCTTTGAAACGAGGCAAGAGAACAACCCAAATGAACCTTGCACGTTCATTTATGAAGAAGAAATCAAAAAATGGCTGGAAATCATAAAGGGACGTTCTACTTTTGGGGATAAATTCCCATACTCCAATCCCCAAATGCTTCAGAACAACGTTCATACCCTTTGGCTTATGCCTACCGTCAAATCCTGCAAGGCAATGGAGAAGCTTTTGAAAGCTGACAAATATTTCTCCAGATACCAAATAATCAATCTCTCGCAAGACGGCGTGGGCGCTGGCAACGATGCTTTTGAATATTTGATGAATAACATCTCCGAATCAGAGAATACTAACAAACTCGGATCGATAGCTATAACGGTTAATAAACTGACGATGGGCGTCACGGTAAAGAAGTGGTCAAGTGTTTTCGTTTTGAAGGATCTAGCCAGCCCTGAACAGTACTTCCAAGCCATCTTTAGAATACAAACACCATATGTCGTGAACAAAGTAATCGAGAAGAAAGATGGCTATGTTTATGACTTTAATATTGATAGGGCCAGTGCATTGCTTTTGAAATACGCCGAGCAGTCGGAGAATGAACAAACGACCAAATTGCAGATTGCGAAACTGATTGTTAAATACATGCCAATCTTCGTGAATGGGGACATGTCTGACCCGATATCCGAACAGGTGTTCTATGAACTTGCCCAATACGGCGATTCTAGTGGAATCCCTCTTTCAAAAAAAATCGTAGACACAACCAAGACCACAAGAATGCTTGATGAAGAAACGATGGCTGAGATGCTTAATGACAAAGAAGTCAGCGCTATTATCAAGAGAGTTTTCGCTCATGCTAAATTCGGAAAGTCGAAGACCAAAACCGTCCCCGCGAAGCCGGAAGACGGCTTTGATACGAAAATTGCCCAGGAAGGCAGAAACAAAGGCTACGAATTAGGACAACAAGACTTCAAAAAATACGTCGATTACGACGATAATCAGGTCCAAACGGAATTTGAAAAAAACATTTCCGATTACATTAAGGAATATTGCCCTAGTGAATATGTCGATGTAAAGGCGACCTGGTACGCTAACGGGTTCAAAAAAGGCTATGAATCAGGCGTGAATGCTCCAATCAAGAAAGAACAATGCGGATATGATGATGGTGTGAAGTTTGTCGATGAAGTAAAGAAGAAATTCGGTGAAGAAATCAAATACACCAGTAATACCAGAGTCATGATCGACAATTTCGTTAAAGGCTATTTAAACGACACTAAGAATATACCTGTCAAATATAGAGGGATGCTATATAGAAGATGGTATTGCGATTCGTTCAGATGGGCCGTGAAAAACAACCTAACCCCTGTTGTCGACCCCAAGAAGGGCGAGACGATCGAAGATGCGGATAACGTTTTGAAGCATTTGCTTGCTAGATTGTTTGAGTTCCTTTATATCAGCGTATATCGTGAGACCACATTCATGGAGATATTCAAGAACGCAGATCCAAAAGTGTTTTTGGAAGCCGTAGGCATCACGAAAAAAGATTTCGAGATTCTCAATAAATACAAAGTCTTTCAAGAGGACGTTTTGAACAATTACATTCATGATTTCTTTGTTAATGAATCTTTAGGAAGCAAGTTGGATTTGAAGGATGAAGAAGTTCGAAAACAATATAGAAATAGTTTTGACTGGTTTGGATTTGGACTGGAAAAAGATATTGATGAAATGCAGGTATTAGATTCAATCGAACAAGAAGAGATTCAAAATGACATCGAGGAATCAAATTCAAAAAACGAAGAGGAGCAAGTAGTAGAGGAAATCAATCAAATTGAAGTACCGGTGATTGAACCTGTTGAGGCTTCAACAAATCAGGTTGCCGATAATGCCGCCAAAGAGATTGTGCCTGATTCTAAGCAAGTTTCCTTATCCGATCGAATTGCTGAATTGTTGAGCAAAAGCAGGCCGATGAAATCAGGAAAGATAGCTGACATTTTGGGCGTGACTAAAAAAGAAGTAAACTATGTGTTATATTCAAACGCCGATGTGTTTACTAAAGATATATTCTTCAATTGGAGATTGAAGCAGAAAGGGGTATAGATTTATGGATAACGTTCATTCTCTCACCGCATATAAATTATCCTTTTCCTACATGCTTAGAAGCAATCCATTAAAGGACGAACTTGCTGAAGCGATACAAACTAAAGAGAAGCCTAGCATTACGATTCATGAATTTTTGCAACTATTAATTGATGCTGGTAATTTTGATGGCTGCACTACGATTAAGGGTTCTGCTTTTAAATTAGAAGACATTTCAAATTTTGAGAAGCACGAAGATTATAAAAGATACCTTATTGTTCCAAAAGCCGGAAAGGCGGGAAAACCATTTCGTGTGTATAAAATTGGGAGGCGTGAACCATATCAGTTTGGTAGTGATGCTGCATCCCTATATGACAATATTATGTACCTTTATGAATTTGCTGATGGAAATTCATATTTGATATGTCATCGGTTTGGGCGTTCTGGCTGTAAGACGATCTTTCAAAAAGTGTCGCGCGAAGTGCTGAAGGAGAAGGGAATTAAGCTGGATTTTGACCTAATTCTTCCCCCGGGCCTTAAGGACGGATCCGACTATGAAGCTCAAAGGATTACTATGACATACTCCGTACCTTCCAAGTCTAGCGACATTGCTGACCATATGGACAAACAAGTTAAAACAAAAGTGATCAAAACATTAATACTGGACTTGCAATCAGACAAGTTTTCACCTGTTAACAAAACCATTGATGATTACAAATTGAAACGACTCACAAAAGAAGAAGCCTTTGCGACCTTAAAAGCCGAAATAAATGATACAGAATATAATGGTGCCAAGGTATTAATAAAAATAGGAAACAGCAAGAGAACGATTGATTGGGATACTTTCGAAAATGCCTTCGAAGGAAAAGACATTACTGAAGAAATTCATAAATTATCACCGCCCTTAAGTTTTAATGATGCTTTAAGCAAATGCTCAGATGAATATATTGCAGAGATAAGGAGCAGGGAATAATGTGGTGGTGGCAATGGCTCATTGTCGCTTTATCGATTGCGATAGCTCTGTTCGTGCTTTTTATAAATCCAAAAACTCGATTGACTAAACTTCTTTCGGAACAAGCGAAAGTGTTCTACAAGTATGAAGGTGCGGAAGAAAAGCAAAGAAAACTATCGGTATTAGATTTGATTTCATTCTTTGTTGTTCCATTGATGCTGTCTTGCGGTTTGGTGTGGGGCTTTTCGTACTGTTTTACGAAGGAATCTGCTAATGTTTTGCTGACTGTAGTTTCTATTTTGTTTTCCGTTCTCTTTTCCATTCTTTCCATTATTGCGGCAAAGTCTAAAACGACTGATGAAATTGAGAAGAGCGTTGTGAAAGAAACATTTGTTTCGATATGTACTTCATCGGTGCTGCTTTTGGCTTCGATGATTATGCTAATTATTTATGTTTTGATTTTCGGTGATGGTGAGAACACTTTGTGGACAATGATATTGAGCAACTTGATTTTATTGACCCTGTTCCATGTTCTTATGCTTATTCTGATGATCATAAAAAGGTTTGTTTTGATTTATATCAAAAGCAACAAAAACGAATAAATAGAGAGGATTAATTATGTGCGATAACGATATTAATATTAGAGGAGCCGAATATTACGCGGATCATGATGAAGCCAAAAAAACGATTGTTGGTTTTATCTATATTTTGACTAACCCGTCATTCCCCAATTATGTAAAAATCGGATATGCGGACGACGTTGAAAAGAGAGTTAAAGAACTTAATCGCAGTGAATGCACACCATTCGCTTTTAGGGTTTATGCCACTTATAAAGTTAATGCTAGACTCAGCGACATGAGGATTCATGATGTTATCGATAAATTGAATCCGAGCCTTAGAAGCATCGATAACGTAAACGGAAAGAAGAGAATTCGTGAATTCTACTGCATGACGCCCAAGGACGCCTATTCGCTTTTTGAGGCCATTGCTGAAATTAATAATCTCCAATCGAATTTGGAATTATGGAGACCGACTCAAGAAGAAGAAAACCAACAACAGGTTGCGTCAGAGATTGAACAGCTAAATAGAAACAGACACCATTTTAGGAAATTGGAATTCTCATCTAGTTTGACTAACAAAAAATATAAAGGATTCACTGGAAAAGACGGGGCCCTCAAAATTATCGAACTTGATTCTGGAAATGAGATTCCAAATAATGCCAATCCATCCAAGAAAGCAATCGTCAGGCAAGCTGTGCTGGATTATGGTGGAACCATAGAGTCAAAAGAAGATACTTTATATCAGCTTTACCATAAACTAATGAAGTTGTTGTAAGGTTAATGAATCATGGAAAAACTCAAATATAAGCAATCGATTTTAATTACGACGGAGTATGTTGAAGCATTAGCGTTATACTGCTTTTGCGAATACAATGGGCTTGATTTTAAAAAAGAAATAGCGAAACGCAAAAAAGAAAATCTCAATAATTTTCCTGATTTTTTCCTTAATGATCGATATCTAGAAGTTGTGCGCGCAATCGAGGAAACTGAAGGAAAACAGCAAAAAGATATAGCCGATGTATTTGGAAAGAAAAACGCAGAAAAAGCGGTTCTTAACAAAAATAATGAGCTTAAGAAGTATACAGGTGATAAGGACCATCATATAATATTTGGCATTTATCGCGGAGTTGCGTACGCTTATCACCCGTTAAAAAATTCGATGCGTCAAAAAAAAGATATAGAACACGCCATTTCATTGAAATACGAAAAATATAAAAATAGATTAATTGACAAGCCTACTGATTTGTTCGTTGTCAGCTATAGTGTGCTAAATAAGAAAATAGTTGACGACATATACAAATGGTACAAAAACGACATGACTTCAAATTTCTTTTCATCAGTATATATTTTGTACGTGTCAAATGAGTGCGAAAAGTTCTCCGTAGTAAAAACGAATAGAGAGAATATCTTTAACAAACAAATCACTCCTGTTGATAAAAACGAATTAGCTGAGTTAATCTTTGACCTTGGATGGCTAAATAAAAACAAATATGTAATTTAATCAATTTAAATCAAGTTTCATTGGGACTATAAAGTTAAGCAATTCATAATACGGGAAAGAAAACGCTAAGCATATTTTACGCAATGTTAACAATTCGACATCTTTCACCTCTTTCATTTTTCTAGGGCTGATATGGGGAAATACATAGTTGGGATGATAGAAGTGGTCATTTCAAACCAAATATAAAATCAATGAAATATGCAGATGAAGCCTTTGGCAAACTACCAAAAAAATATTCGTAAAAGATTTTAATGGAGGAAAGAAATAATATGGAAAACTTAATTGGGAAATTCGGTTCTACTCAATGGGAACCACCCATTGATGAAGAGGATGCAAAATGGTACAACGGCGGAAATGGCATTCAAGGCCATCAAGGCTTAGTAGGCAAGGTTATCTCCGATGATGGTGAAATCTTAACAATTTTCTTCGGCGATCGTACTATGAGATTTTACAAGAAGGACTTTAAGGTCTACAAAACCCCAGATTTCGTATGGGGGGACAAGGCACTGATTGTCGACAAGAATATAAGTGGTAGAATCATTGATTTCACTTGGCATCTTAATAAGGAAGAGTATTTTTATTTCGTCGAAGTGAATGGTAAGAAACTGAAGAAACGTTACTTTGCAGAAGATTTAAAAAAACTATGAACTATACCGAACTATCAAAAGAAATATCTTATGCATTGAGGCATGCTCCATGGGAATATGAACTAGAACTGGATGAAGAAGGGTTTGTCGCTATCAATCAACTTCTAGATGCACTGAATGAAAGCGGGAATTATGAAAGGCCAATCGTAAAAGAAGACTTGGAGCATATCATTGCCACTTCAGACAAGAAACGCCATGAAATTGTCGGCGATAAGATCAGAGCTCTTTACGGTCATTCCGTCCCTAATAAAATCCAAAAAGAAAAGGCTACTCCACCTGATGTCTTATATCATGGCACGGCTCATAAATTTATGGATTCCATTATGAAAAGCGGGTTAATTCCTAAAGGCAGGCAATATGTTCATTTGTCTATAGACACAGAAACTGCTCTTATCGTTGGCAAAAGAAGAGATGATAATCCTGTCTTGCTAGAAATTAACGCAAAACAGGCTTATGCAGATGGTGTTTCTTTCTATATCGGCAATGATAAGGTATGGCTTAGCGATAATATACCGTCGAAATATATCAAGATAAAATATTAATATCATCAAAATAAAAGCGTTCTTCTACTACCAAAACTCAATTTTAATGATAATTTTGGTAGTAGAAGATGTTTTGTGTTTTCTAAAATGGCAAAAATAATGGCAAAAATCCATGGGTAGACGGAAACGAACCGATGATCACGGTGTACTCCGATAGGATTGAGATACTTTCAAGAGGCGGACTTGCTCCTCTTCAGACTAAGGCGGGTTTCTTTCGTGGACATTCCGTTCCCGTAAATGAGAAACTATCTGAAATTTTCTTGCAACTGCATATCAGTGAAAAAACGGGAAGAGGAATTCCTGTTATTTCGTCTGAATACGGAGAAGGGGCGTTTGATTTCTCCGACAACGACATCACCGTCACCATTCCATTCAACTTCATCAACGAGGTGGGTGATAAAGTGGGTAATAAAGTGGGTAATAAAGTGGGTAATAAAACTGAAGAGCACGGACTCAATGACTCACAAACAAGAGTATTGGCTGAAATCAGGAATAACCCAAATATTACGAAAAAGGAACTGGCTGTTGTCTGCCATCTCGGCAGGACGTCCATTGACAATACCGTTGCCGTGCTGAGAAAAAGAGGATTTATCGAGAGAATCGGGTCTAATAAGTCAGGATATTGGAAGGCGAATTGAATGAAGTAAAGGAGCAAAACGTTCTTTCGATAGTCCTAAAGTTAGGGAGAAACAAAGAAGTGTTGCCTAGATTGCAGCTATCATTGCGATGGATAGTAGAGAAGGGCTTGGTCATCTTAAGTATGATGATAGATTGTTAAGCTAAATTTTTTCCTTATACTACCAAGGTTTCTTTAATTTCCAATAGACCTGTTGAAAAATGCATTCAGTAGACATGTTCCTTGCGTGAGGTGCCTCGTATTGGTAGACCTGTTCCTTGCATCCAATCTACACATGTTGAGACTATGGTGTTGCTGAGTAAGAAAAACGGCTGAAAAAGACCGAAAATCGATAAAAATTGATGGATTTCCTACTTCTCAAAAAAGCAGGAAATCCTCTTTTTTGTTGCAAAAATGAGCTAAGTGGCGGTAAAGCGGTAAAAAAAACAGGCTTTACTCGTATGGGAAAATAGGTCAACTTCAAAAATGAGCATCCAACCTACCTAGTATCGAAATGGAGATAGGTGGCCGATATGTTTACACGATGGGGAGAATAGGTGAAAAAGCCCGTATTTATCGGCTTTTTCGAAAAATCACGATTTTCAGATTTTTTGCGTTTTCGGAGTAGACTGCAACTACACAGACAACCTGGAAAACCGATTTTTAGCCTAAAAAGGGTCAAAAACAGGGGTATAGTTTGATTCGAAAGCGAGATAAGTGCGAAAATAGAGAGAGTAATAGGGCTTTTCTTTTTGAGAACCGACAGGATAGACCTCATTCATTAAAAAAAGTGATGACTTTCGAAGTCTCAATGTTTCCCCTATCTTCATTGAAACCTAGTGTGAAAAGTGTTACATTTATCATAATCTAACAAATAGGAGAGCATTGTATGACTTACTCTGAGGCAATCAAGAAATTGCGTAATAAACTGATACTGCAACCGCAACGGGTAGTCGAAATAAAGGCAGGCTGTCAATTGATGACATGGTATTTGGAACAAGAACAGGTATGAGTGAAAATCAATTCTATATCACTAATTATGGAAAAACATCTGCATAATTTGGAGTTTTTGGTATGAAATATAAAAGAACTAAATTATTGACTTTATTTGCTAACGCCATGGCATTAATTAGTTGCAACGGTGGTTTGTCAAATAGAACCTTTGTTGAAGTTGGTTTTAATAAGTATTACGGCCCATCTAGTTCAACAAGTCAGGTGGGCTGGCTTTTAAAGCGGAGAAAGAGCAATCCTTAAATGCAACCTTTAATGTTTATATAGGTGCAAGAAAAGGATTTGCAAAAGATTGGGAAAATGATCTATGGGGATGCAATCCTGGTTATGGGACATTTGTAATCAATAGAGTAATTGAAGATAAAGCGGGGAATGAACTTCAATGTGACTATATTAATCTCGACGATTTTCCTGACGACGAAAAATATCCTTTATCTTATGAAACAATTGAGGGCACTACCGATGGGGTCATCATGCATTATGAGGGCTTTGTGACAGACACATTTGATTTTGGCTCAATAGATATTTCAGAAGGCCACGTCGGCTATTATATTTGCTATTACGATGATGTAAACCAAAGGCCATTTGAAGAGAATTGCTATCTGTATGGTATCTCTTGGGGCGGAAAGCTGAATTTCAAGAAGAACGATGGAAATCGGGTTTCCTTTGAACAAATTTAGGACTTATGTGAATAAAAGGCTCACTGAATTATTTGTTTAACAAAAAATTGTTTTCTAAAATATTATCGAAACAATGATAAAGACATATCGATTTCATCGTTTTCTAATAAGGTAGTTACCTTTTACCTGTTGCACTGTCAGTCATAAGGGTCTACAAAAGATGTCGACTTCATAACCTTGGTTGTATTTGGGACATTTTTTTGAGGAAAAATTATGCATGTCGAGACGGTAGTGTTGCTGAGTAAAAAAACGGGTGAAAGCAGACGAAAATCAATAAAAATTGACGGATTTCCTACTTCTTAAAAAAGTGGGAAATCCTCTTTTTTATTGCAAAAATGGGTTAAGTGGCAGTAAAACGGTAAAAAACAGAGCTTTACTCGTATGGGGAAATAGGTCGACTTCAAAAATGAGCATCCAACCTACCTAGTATCGAAATGGGGATAGGTGGCCGATATGTTTACACGATGGAAGGAATAGGTGAAAAAGCCCGTATTTATCGGATTTTATTGAAATCCGTCGTTTCCTTGTTTTTTGCGTTTTCGGAGTAGACTGCAACTACACAGACAACCTGGAAAACAAAATTTGGGGCGAAAAACTGGCAAAAACGGAGGTATAGTTTGATTGAAAAGCCAAAAAATCAAGAAAACCATTGCCTTCACTTCAAAAAATATGCTAAGAAAAATTGGAATCCGTTTTAATAAGCGGGAATTTTTTAATGTGATTTCTATCCACTTACACGATTGAAAGCAAACTCAAAAAGTGTTACATTCATATCATGAGCGACGGAAATAGGAGAGCATTGTATGACTTACTTTGAAGCAATCAAGAAATTACGTAATAAATTGATACTTACACAAACTGAATTTGGTGAATTATTCGGCGTTTCTTTTGCCACGATTAATCGTTGGGAAGCAGGTAAGTTTAAACCAACGACAAAATTGAAAAGAAAGCTTGCTCCTTATTTTAGAAAGTACGATATTGAAATTGTTGAATGACTGGCTCACAGAAAGGAAAAATATAAGATAAGTAAATATGAAGAAACGTGTATTTATTTCGTTCGATTATGATCATGATAGTGATATCAAAGGCTCTTTAGTGGCTCAAGCTAGAAATGACGATTCTCCTTTTGAGATTGTAGATATGTCCATTAAAGAAGCTATTGATCAAAATTGGAAATCTTATGCGAGAAAAAGAATTAAAGGGTGTGATTGTGTAATTGTTTTATGTGGGTTTAATACAGATACCGCCAAAGGGGTAACTGCTGAATTGTCTATAGCTCAAGAAGAAGGCGTTCCTTATTTTCTTTTACAAGGCCGCAATTCTTGCCATGTTGCTAAGCCAGTTGGCGCAAAAGCGACTGACAAAATTTATAGTTGGACTTGGGATAATTTAAAACTACTTTTGAACTGATATAGATGATTGATTTTTGCTCTAAGCACACCGCTTTTTAAAAGAAAACACATAAGAATGATCGCCTGCAACTAAGGAGGAGATTTAAATGAGAAATGCTTTAATCGTTGGCATAAATAATTATCCAGGCCATGAACTAAATTGCTGCGTTAATGACGCAAACGAGGTTGCTCGACTCCTTGAATACAACGAAGACGAGAGCCGCAATTTTTCAATAATCAAATTGCTAGATGAACAAGCAACTTACGATAATATTTTAGACAAACTAGCCGAGGTGTTCAGTGATGATTCTGATGTCTCACTTTTTTATTTTTCCGGGCACGGATTTGATGATAAAAACGATGGGAAAATTTGTACTATAGATTACCAATCTCAACATTACGGGATTCCGTTTAGAACAATTCTTGAGCATATCCGTGAATCTAAATGCAAAAATAAAATCATCATCTTGGATTGTTGCCATGCTGGGAAATTAGGAAACTTCTCTATGATTGGAGACGCGACTATTTTAGAATGCGGGACGACTATTCTTACGGCTTGTAATACAGGTGAATCTGCGATAGAAACGAATGGACATGGACTCTTTACGAAGCTTCTTATAGATGCTTTAGAAGGTGGAGCAAGCGATATTTTTGGGCGAATTACCCCTGGGTCAATTTATTCTTATATCGATTCGTCATTGGGCAGTTTTGATCAAAGGCCTTTATTCAAATCACATGTTCAGTCTTTTGTTACTATCCGCGTGGCTAATTCTAAAATGTCTTTTTCTGAGATGAGACGATTAATGAAATTGTTTCCGACTGAAACAGACGTTTTCCAGCTCGATCCTTCCTTCGAGCCCACGAATTATCTTGGGAGCAAAGAAATAGGAAAAGAAGATTTAAAGAGACCTTATTTTCAGGAAAATAATGGAAAAATTTTTGGACTACTTCAAAAGGCAACTAGTAATGGTCTTGTTCGACCATCTAATGAAAAACATATGTTTTATGCTGCAATGCATTCCGATACTTGCGAACTAACTGCTATTGGTAAGCATTACTGGTGGCTTGTAAAAAACAAGATTATTTAAGCTTGAAATGGTGGGAACGAACTAATGAAAACATTTTTAAAATATCCGGGAAGCATCCTGAAGGAGAAAGGCGTCAGCGCGAACGCCGTCTACTCTAGGTGTTTTTTCGACTACTTCCTGAAGAGGCTTCGCTTTTTATGCGACACGGGTAGGTTTATTTCAACAATTGATTTCTTAATTTGCTTGTTGTCGTTGCAAATATTTAGAAAATATAAAAAATTGCCACGATAACTATGAAATAGTGAGGCTGTAGTGTATAATAATGGCAAAGGAGGCAGGCTATGATACTATACAAACGGGAAAAGTATTTGTCCAAAATGCGCGCGTTCTTCCATGACGACGACCTCATTAAGGTGATAACCGGCATACGCAGATGCGGAAAATCCAGCCTTATGCAAACGATAGCGGAAGAACTAAAAGGGGATGGCGTTGCGGAAAGCAACATCATTTACATCGATCTCGATAAACGTGGGTACAAAAGTATTCGAAGCGCCGAGCAGTTAGATGCATTAATCGAATCCGCCACGCAAGCGAAAGGGATGAAATACCTTTTCATAGACGAGATTCAGAACGTGGAAGGCTTTGAAGAAGTAATCAACGGATTTCGGTCCGAAGGAGACTATTCGATTTTCATAACCGGCTCTAATTCTTACTTGCTCAGCGGAGAACTTGTAACGAAATTAACCGGCAGGTATTTGGAATTCGAAATGTTTCCGCTGACATTTGACGAATACGAGGACATGAAGAATTTTTATGGGCGGGATATCGATGCCAACGCCGAAATAGAATTGAACCACTATATTTTGGAAGGCGGATTTCCACGTGCCATCAAAATCGACAATCTTTCGGATAAACGTACTTATGTGAGGGGGATTATCGATGAAATCTTTGAAAAAGATATCAAACGAAGGGTGAAAATCAAAGATGTTCAGTCCTTTGAGCTGGTTAGGAACTACATCATTAACAATTTCGGTGCAACGACTAGCATCAACAGCCTGCACGAAGCCCTTCTCAAAAATGGTATGGCCATCAGCCGTCAGACGGTGACTCGGTATATAAAAACGTTGGTTGATGCCAAAATTCTGTATGAGTGCAAAAGATTTGATATGAAATCGAAAAAAGCACTTTCGGGGGAACAAAAGTATTACGTTGCCGACTTGAGCTTTTACTATGCGATGAACACGGACAATCGGATCAATTACGGGCCAGCATTGGAGAATATCGTGTATCTATATGCACGAAGCCTCGATTATGCGGTAAGCGTAGGTCGCATCGGAAAACTGGAATGCGATTTCATCCTCCGAGACGGCAATATGGATTATTCCTATGTGCAGGTGGCCTATAAGATGCTGCAGAGCAAAGATACGGAAGATCGAGAATACAGACCATTGGAGAGCATACGAGATAACTATAAAAAATACGTGATGACAACGGACTATATGCTGCAAAAGAGAAATGGAATCCTCCATGTTAATCTGATGGATTTCATAGGCGATGAGAAACGATTTTAAGCGTAGGACTTGCCCATTAAAAGCATGCCAAAGGAATAGCCTTCGATGATGTCGTCGACTCCATCGACCGATTGATTGAAATCGTTGTTTGATTAGATTTGAGATAAGGAGGACGCGTTCCTCCTTTTTGTATGGTTTGAAGTCGGATGAGCGATTAAAGCGTTCCGAAAATATACTAGAAGTGTGCATGAGGCTTGGAGGAAAAGAAAAAAATCATTTTATTGATACACCTCAAAAACTTCATTTTGCGGGGTGGCTCCTCCCAAAAAAGCCTGATGAATACAACCTAGATTCGATACCATCTATTAGGAGGAATAAGACTATATGCCGTTGCTTCGAGATGGCTGGTTTAATGAAAAGGAACGGAAGCGGCCTTAAGAAGATATACAACGTATACAAAAAGCTGAAGTTCAAGGAACCTCAACTGAATGATCAACACGATTGTTTCCTGATCACACTATACAATATGCTGGGTGAAAAGAATAATAGTGTGATAATCTATAGTAAATATGATGAAGCGATATTGGCCTTTTGTAATGGTGTTGCCCACAGGATTCTGAGTAATGCGCGTCTACCTGTTCCGCCACGAAGGCATTCGGCTTATTTTTCTTTGTCCAATTTATCGAGGAATTCTCTTGTTTCTTTGATGAATCGGTCAACGTTTGAATTATCTTCCCATTTCTTCTTCGCCACCTCGTAATCATCCATTGGGGTAGGGGAGAGAAGATCATCGAGTTGCTTTCTTCTTGCTTCCTCCTCGAGTCTCATCTCTTCGTCCGTGAGATACCAGCTCCACCATTCAAAGAAAACGTCGTCCATTTTTCATCTATCTTCCTTTCTGCGTTTTTATTATATCACCGCTTTTCCGTGAAATTACTACTTCTGATTTTTTGCGTTTTCAGGATACAATACAACATTATAAAATCAGAAAAATAAGAATGACAAGAAAAAATCATTACTCTTTTTATCAGAATTTAGAAAAGAACTTACCTGAGAATCAATGAAGCTTTCTTTTAGAAATGAAGCAGTATATTCATTGTTGGCTGTTAAAGCGATAAGATGCTTATTGATGATTATAAAATCTATTCGTCTTCCATATCTTCTTCGATATCACATTTTGGAATTGTGATTTCATCAATATATTTCCCGATGGTGTTTTTTATGAATTGTTCTGTTTTATCCTTTTCAGAACGTACTAAATAGGTTAAATAACGATAAACCAGGAACAATGGATTTTCCTTGTCTGATATTCAAAATCAGTATTGATTGAATTATCAAGCAAATCTTGAATCTTTTCTTCATCTTTGGGGTTGTTATTGAACAACATATCAAGGACACTTTTATCCGTCTTTAAAAATGTCGGGCAACTATCAAATTCATCATTGGTATAGTAGATGATATTTCCTTTTTCGTCTTCTACCTTCAGTTCTCCGATTACCGTGCCGAAATCAATATCATCTCCGGCTTTGTATTTCGCGTCGATGATCTTCAAATGAATCATTTCTTTTCTCCTTATTATTGAAAATGACATATTTATATTAAATTATATTTTTCTATGAATCAATTGCAAAGCGATTATTGGATCACGTCTCCGCCCGTTCGTTATTGGTTGCTGCCTAATGAGAAAATGTACAAAAAGTAAGCTGAGTGGTATAAAAAACATTCAAAAACATCATAGCACTCTTCAATCCACAAAAGTTCTCTTCGAGTATTTCTTAAAAAAGAAATAGTGGTATGTTAATATTTAAATATGTGAGGCAATAAAAATGAGAAGGTTTCTTCGCTATATTTCAATATTTTTCTGCTTATTAATACCGATGGTTTTCCTAAGCGGATGTGCATCTACAAGTCAAGAAGGATCAGCAAACGCTCGATTGACTAGTCAAGCAACATGCACTTACGCTAACTCTAGCGATACGACGAGAGTTTCTTTCGTGATACAAATCAATAATGAATCCATCTATGACATAAGCAACGAAAGTTTTCAATTTTCCTTGTATAAAGATGACTCTATAGTTGAAACAAAATACTATAAATATTCGATTGAAGTAAAAGCCAGCAAGTCTATAACTAACAGTTGTTATTTTGATTACAATGGCCAGATTGATTCGGCTGTTTTTGTTTCATGGAATTGTGAATATAGTTCTTTTTGGGACACATATTCGGCTTGGATGATCACTACGATAGTCATTGTAAGTATTCTTATTGTGTTATTTATCATCGCTGAATTGGTTACAGGGTTTGAATTTCATGAAGATGTTTGGGATTTTATAGAAGATATATTCGATGATTTTGAAGATCATTGGTGGACGCTTATCATTTTGGCTGCCCCATACATTCCTTATTTGATTACATCTCTAGTTCAAGGTACATGGAATTGGGTTCCGGCCGCAATCATAACTGGAGGAATAGTTTCGATACCTCTTGGTGCATTGCTTATTATTTTGATAGGCTACATTATTTATGGAATAGTTATAGCTGCCGGGGGGATTGTTTTGTTATTTGCTGGCTTCGGGGAACACAAAAATAGAAAGAATAAGAGAGCTAAGAAGAATAAGCAATACGACGAAATAGTTACTGATCAAAACAAAGAATTTAATGATGGTTTTGTAGAAGAATATCTAGATGATGTTGTGATGCTAGCTGATTTAGATAAGAAACAACTAGTTACTTATTGTATCAATCATCACATAACAGGCTATAGCAACAAAAACAAGAAGCAATTAGCTGCTTTGATTTATACATATCACCAAGAAAATCCTAACAACGAACATGATTCATCTGGAGACTCTAAAGAATCGAAGAAAACAACAAAAAAGAGAAAATCTAACAAAATCACTTTCGATGATATTGCCGGTCTTGATGAAGCAAAAAATGCCTTTAACGAAAAAGTAGTCATGCCCTTGCAGCATCCCGAGATTTACGCCAAATATAGTAAGAAGGTTGGAGGTGGAATATTACTATATGGTCTTCCCGGAACCGGAAAAACAATGTTCGCTGAGGCAGCCTCGAATGAACTTAATGCTTTGTTTATACCGATTAAATGTTCTGATATCAAATCAAAATGGTATGGTGAGTCTGAACAAAATGTTAAGAATATTTTTGCAAAAGCCAGAAAGGCGTCGAAAGTCATATTATTCTTTGATGAATTTGAGGCTATTGGTGCAAAGAGAACGGATAATGGTGACAATGGAAATAACGATTTAGTTCCACAAATACTCGCTGAAATGCAAGGCGTAGGATCCTCCTCATCAAAATCTATGATTATGGTCATCGCCGCCACCAATAAACCATGGGCTATTGATTCTGCCTTCTTAAGGCCAGGAAGATTCGATGAAAAAATCTATATACCTCTCCCTGATTTCACAGCACGTAAGAAGTTATTTGAATTGAAGCTTTCAAAGATTCCAACAGATAACGTCGACTTAGATTATCTTTCAAATATTACTGAAGGATATAATGGGGCTGATATTGAAGAGTTCGTTGAAAAACTTAAGCAAACAGCAATCAATGAGAGCATTAAATCAGGAAAAGATCATTTGATAAACATGGATGATATTAAAAAAGTTGAGACAACAATGCATTCGAGCGTTTCTAAAGAAGACATAGAACGCTTAAAAGAGTTTCAAAGCCAGTTTTAATAGACTCTAGTTATCACTATGCAAACAACTATTCTTTTTCTTATACTCTTTGATGGTAATATGTTTAAACCTGTAGACTTGTAGTGTTAAAAAGTGGAAACAATAAATTTTTCCAACGTATTTTGAGTTAGTGGAAAAACAATTTTACCCCGAAGTATAGAGTAGATGGAATGACTTTTTTTAGAAAAGAAGTATTTGATAAGCAATTTTTAAAATATAAAAATCTATATTTTTTAAAAGAAAACTTGTTTTTATTTTTTTCAATTCCATCAATTACCTTTTTTAAAACCGATTCTATAAATCTAGCTTGAAATTTATTCACTTCAATCAACTCCGAAGAAATTGTAAATGAAACTGTCAGATAATCGCTCGATGCCTACAATATTTAATTTAGGTAATTGTTTTGGTAAATAACCTCTAGTAAAATATTTAATAATAAGATTGGAGGCTATTAATAACATGTTCAAAAAGATACTATCAATGATTGCCTGTGCCATAACTTTGGGTGTCACTTGTTTTGGCTTAGTTAGCTGTGGCGACAATGAAGAAGAGACAACAAGCCAAGAAGTACATGATTCTACTAAATGGTTTACCGATGAAGAACTATCTAAAGTAGGGCTAGGGGGATTAACTGCTCCAACAGGTTTAACTGGAGAAATAAATTCAGATATCACCTGGTTTAATAATGGTTATTCATTTTCGCAACCTTGCCCCGATAAAGATACATTTGAATTGAATGCCGAGACATATTTCTCATATTTCAAAAACAATTATGATGGCAAGTTTGGAAAACCAAGAATCGAAAAACTAGGCATGGATACAAATGAAACCTGGTATGTTATAGAGCAAAAAGAATCAATGTCTGAATATTATAGCGATAACCCAAGCGCTCTTTATGACTTCTATTATGTAAAAAACACTGATGATTTAGATAATGGCTATTTTGTAAAAGGATCAGTTTGGAGTTTTGATATTCGTTATGAATACGATACAATTTCTAAAGAATATTTATTCAAGATGTTTATAGAAAGTGCCGACACCAACCATAATGGGACTTTCAAAAACTATTATAGGATTAAATAAGGTTTGCAAAATTCTATTGTTAGATGACATAGTTTTATTGCAACAAAATAGAATTGTTTAGCCATTTTCTTATCTTTTCTCTTTTCCCTGTTTGCACTAGTCAATGAAAAGTAGACAGTGTTCTTTTGAGTATTGTTTCATTTTGTCTTGCTTAAAGACACTTCTTAAGGCAGGCGTAAGCACTCGCTCGGCGGAAGGGGCTGTCATTACTGAGTCAAAGTAGAGATAGGATTCTTCTGGAGCAGTTATGATATGTACGATTATGGAGGCTATTGATAACGTGGTATCACATAGGAATTATATGTATATCATCAATTCTAATTTTATTTTTTATTGCATTTATTTTATTATTCAGCAAAACCATTAGGATTAATAAGATAGAGGATGCTTTTTAAAAAAAGACTAATATTTTCATATTAGTTTTAAATATCTTTTCAATAATTACTTCAATTCTTGTTTTTTTCTTCTACTACAAGTCAGAAAGCAAAGATTTTTTCGAGTCAAACCCATCTTTATCATTAGTTCAAGTCATTCTTATTCTAGTTTGTCCTATCCTAATCGTATTTTACTTCAATAAAATTTTAACTAGAAACGATGATACACTTATATGTGTCGATAATCTTTCAATAAGAACCACTCTAGATTTTAATTTAATACTATATTCTGCTTTTTCATTCTTCTTTTTAGGGTCTTTGATTAATGAAATCTTATATTTTATTTTAGCTTAGCAAAGGATTGAAAACATGATCAATCACATTATTTTATGGCTTTTAGGATTGCTCAATCTCATCTATTCAATTGTTATACTCTTAAACAATAAGAACATCTATTATAAGTATATAGATGATAAAGATAAGTTTTATTCTAGTTTTGAAATTAGAACAATGCTTTGCTCTATTTTCCCAATTATTTCAGCAGTTTTACTTTTTGTTATTTATTCAAATATGAATGAATTCATTGAAAAGCCTATCGGCTTTTCTTTTATGCCCTTAATGATTCTCTTCATCTCATATTGCTATACTAGCTTTAAAATTACAATAAAAATATCAGACTATAGAAGAATGAAATTTCCTAACGATGATAGCATTCATTCATTTATCAAGTATTCGTCGATAAATGTTAATTTTTCTTTAGCCTTACCAGTATTGCCTATAGGATTTGCTATAGCAGACTTGATAAGTGGATTTTCATCAAATTTCATATTAATGGAGTAATATATGTGTGAAATCACATGTATCTTTTCTTATGCTTAGCTAGGATATTCCTTCCACTCTCACACATAGGAACAACCCC
>ERZ780014.296-NODE-296-length-24810-cov-5.37823_pt1 | contig 24810 bp, 16 predicted proteins | sample MGYA00511929_ERZ780014 | MGnify/ENA primary metagenome ERZ780014 (study PRJEB29588, sample SAMEA2155132) | human gut metagenome | biome: human gut; feature: human-associated habitat; material: faeces | place: Denmark | collected 2008/2010 ...
TTCCGCAGGTGGTTTCCTCGCATCCGCAGGCACAGCACTTGCTGGCCTGGCGGGTCCTGCAGGTATCGCAGTGGCAGCAGTTGGCGGCATCGGTCTTGGACTGACCGCTCTCTGGAAAAACTGCGATGGCTTCCGGGAGGGAGTCACAAATATCTGGAACAAGGTTACTTCGGTGTTTTCCAAGGGCGTGTCGGCCATCAAGAACGGTATCTCCAATGCGGCATCTGCTATTGGCAATGTGGCATCGTCCATCTGGGGCGGTATCAAGAATGTGGCTTCCTCGGCAGTCAGCTGGGGCAAGGATATCGTTGGCGGTATTGCAGGAGGCATCAAGAAGGGTGTGAGCTGGGTCGGCAATGCGGTCAAGAGTGTGGCAAAGGGCATCCGTTCGTTCCTGCACTTCTCGGTGCCGGATGAGGGGCCGTTGGCAGATGCGGACACCTATATGCCCGACTTCATGAAGCTGCTTTCCGGCGGCATCAAGAAGAACGAAGGCAGTCTTATCAGCCAGATCAAGTCGATGGCAGCAAAGGTACAGCAGGGCATGGAGGGCATCAGTTCCTTCAGCTTGCCGGAACTGACCCTGCCGCACTTCGATGGCTCTGGCTGGAACTTCCCGCAGGCAGCTCTGGCCGGAGGCGGTACCACCCGGACGACCAACCTTGGCGGCGTATATATCACGATCAATGGCTATAACGCCCGGAACGATGATGAACTGGCACAGACCGTTGCCGATAAGATCAACGGCATGATCCACGAGGATGATTCGGTCTTCAAATAAAGGAGGTAGATGTGTATGGGCTATAACACCCCAAAGCAGACAGTATCACAGTTTCAGCTCAAAGGCAGATACGCCAGACAGTATCTGTCTTTTGCCGGGAAGTCCAGCAAAGACTTCCTTTTATATTTGTCTGGTCCCGGTGTGTATGATTCCCCGGCTGCGGATGTGGAGAGTACCTCCGTACCCGGCAGGAATGGGGACATCATCACCGAGAATGCAAGAACAGGAAGGCGCAGATATCAGAACGTGGATATCAAGTATAAGGCATTTTTCTTCAATGGTCTGCCAGCCAAGACAGCAGCGGTCAAGGCGTGGCTGTTATCTCCGATCGGGTATCAGAAATTGCAGGATACCTACGATCCGGATTTTTTCCGGATGGCAGTCTGCAAGGATGCCCTGGGATTTGATATCACCGCCCAGAAAGCCGCTGAGATGGAACTGACCTTCAATTGTAAGCCCCAGAGGTGGAGCGTGGACGGGCAGAGGGTGATCCGGCTGGATAGCAGGTCGACCTTAAAGAATCCCTTCGCTTTTCCGGCACAGCCAATCTTCAAGGTCTACGGAGATTCTGGTGGCGAACTGTATGTGGGGGAGGAGAAGATCACCATCCACAGCATCAAGGACTACGTGCTACTTAACTGTGAGACGCACAACGCTTACAACGCCTCCGGTTTCTGCAATGAGACCATCCTTTCGGATGATTTCCCGGAATTGCCGGAGGGAAAGACACAGATCACATGGACAGGCGGTATCGACGCGGTGGAGGTGACTCCTCGCTGGTGGACGCTGTAAGAGGGAGGTGCAGCCAGTGATTCCATGTTTATATGATTCCAGAGAAATGAAATTTGACCATAACGGCATCGGAAAGCTGGCAGATGCACAGTCCTGTACCGTGACAGAAAAGAGAAACGGAAGCTATGAGCTGAAGCTCATCTGTCCGGCAGATGGCATTCATGCAGAAATGCTGGAGGAAGGGAATATCATTCTTGCCAAGCCATCCGATACCATGCAGTCTCAGCCGTTCCGTATCTACAAGATCACGACCCCGATCGATGGAAAACTGGAAGTGCAGGCACGGCATATTTCCTACCAGCTCAACTTTATCACGGTATCACCATTTTCGGTGGCCGGATGTGTCGGAGCAATGCAGGGTCTGAAAAGCCATGCGGCTTCCGACTGTCCCTTTGAGGTCTGGACGGATGTGGAATCCAGAGCGACTTTTACACTGGGGGTTCCTTCTTCCTTCCGAAACGGCCTCGGAGGTATGGCCGGGTCAGTCCTAGATGTTTTTGGCGGTGAATTTGAATGGGATCGGTATACCGTCAAGTTTCATAAGGCCAGAGGTGCCGACCATAACGTCCACATCATCTACGGTAAGAACCTGACGGATTTCAAGATGGAAAAATCTATCGAGAACACGATCACTGGTGTGCATCCGTACTGGGTAGACAATGAAACCCAGGCGGTCATGGAACTGCCGGAGAAGGTGGTGCTGCAAAGCAAACGGTCGATCCCCTACCAGAAGATCACCGTGCTGGATTGTACCAGCAATTTTCAGGAAAAGCCGAGAGAAGCGGCACTTCGGGAATACGCACAGAACTATATCGACACCACGGACTTAACGGAGCCGGAGATCGATATCAAGATCGACTTTTTACAGCTCTGGAATACGCCGGGGTATGAGGACATCGTGGAAGCAGAGCGTGTCTCCCTTTGCGATACGGTCCATGTGTATATCTCAAAGCTGGGCATTGAGGTCAGTTCCAAAGTCACCGAAACCGAGTATGACACGCTGCTGGAACGCTATAACAGTATCACGCTTTCAAATTCCACGATTAGCAGCCGGAATTCCTCCCTGACTGGTTCGCTCAACAGCATCCGGAATACAGCGACGATTGCCTACGACACTGCCGTCCGTGCGGAGACTGCAGTTGGGGAGCAGGTCGGTGGAATCACAGCGTCTATCATTTATGACGGTGCGCTTTTTGCTGCGCTGTTTGGACTGCATTATAAAAATGAAACTGACAGTAAGGGAAACACGACCCGGTATGCATTCAATGCGGCGACTTTGAAACAGTCAACGGTCGCATGGAAGAACAGCTCTGCCGGGTTGTTTGTATCCACGGATGGCGGAAAGACGTGGGGCTATGGCTGGGAATCGGATGACACCGCAGTAAAAACAGCGATCCTGTTGGAACAGACTTTCAAGGAGTTGGATGACCGCTACAAGAAAGCTACGGAGCTTTCCGAGGAACTGCTGAAAGAACTGGATGATCGGTATAAGACGGCAACAGCGCTTTCTTCCGAACTCCAAGAGCAGCTGGATCAGCGGTATGAAACTGCAAAGAAGTTGTCGGAAGATGTCGAAAAAGAACTGGATAAAAAGTATCAGCCGAGTATCCCAGTATCGGAAACCGCACCAGAGGAGCCGGGGAACGATGCATTGTGGGTCGATAAGAAGAATTTGCGGCTGAAACTGTGGGATGGAGAAAACTGGCGGACTGTTGGATATGAGCCAGAAGACCCAAAAGAACCAGAGAAACCAGTAGAGCCAGAAGAACCGGACAACACCGGGCAGGGAGGAGGCGAAAGCGATGGTAGTAAGGAGGAAACAGATAGTGGAAACACAGACACAGGAAGCACAGGAGATGGCAGCGACAACAGCGAAACCAGTCAGGATCTTTCAGGAGATTGAACTGTCCTTCACGGAAAATCTGATCCCGGTGCAGATTCCGGTCAAACAGTTTGACAATCAGGCACGAAAAGTCAGATGCCGACTATATCAGAATTCGGTGGAATATGTTGTGCAGGAAGGTACCATCGTCAGCTATTCGGGTACAAGGCCAGATGGAGCGGTGTTCCAGTATTCCAGCGAATCCAGACCGGAGCTTGTGTTTGTGGATTCCGGTACGATCATTCTGACCGTCACTTCTTTTATGACGGAAGTGTATGGCCGTTTTCCAATTGACATTTACCTTCTTTCTGATGATGGGGATGTACTGGGAATGTTCAACCTGACCCTGAACGTGGCACGGGCAGCAATCACGAACCGGAAGATTGCAACGCTGACCTATAAGCAGTGCGTGGATGCAACGGTGGCGGGCATTCAGGGATTCTATATTTCCGAGGATGGATATCTCGTCATGGAGTCGGACGATGAACTGGGTCTGATGAAAGGTTCCTATTCCAGCACGATGGAAAAGGTGGCAGCAGATGTGTATGACAAGATGGTCAACAGCTCCATTGACGGAAACGGCTATCTGAATTTTCAGTCCTGGGATGATCTGGGTCTGGTGTTTTCTTTGGATGAAGAATCACAGCTGGTCATCCAGTATGGAGAAGAAAAAGAACAATGATGCCGGAGATCCGGCAGGAAGGAGATACAATGGGAGAATTTCTTGGAAAGAGAGTCATTCCCCGGCATGAGGGAGACTGGGACAAGGCGAGAAGTTATGAACCGCTGATGATCGTTCTTGACCCGGAAACGGGGGATGGCTATATCAGCCGGTATGATGTTCCCGCCGGTACGCTACTCACAAACGAGCACTACTGGGCAAGGTGCAGCCATTTCAATGCCCAGATGCACCGTCTGGAAACGGATGTGGCAGAAGATGTGGAAGGAATGCACACAGACCTTGCTAATACGAAGTCTGCGATGAGTGAGGAACTTTCGCAGACCCATCAGAAAATGGCAGAGGAACTCTCAGAAACAGAGAACCGGATGGGTGAAAAGGTAACTGCTGCAACGTCTGCCATGAAAGACACACAGAACAGCATGGATGCGGCAGTTGCCCAGATGAATAAACGTCTGGATGCAAATGTGACGGCATCCACGGACAGCAAGGCGGACTATGCCGCAGAACTGGTGGATACCAGAGTGGACAGCGAAGGAACTACCTATCCGAGTGCCGGGGAAGCCATCCGCAGCATTACGGCAGGTTTGGCAAGAAAAATTGTTCCAACAGAAATGGGAACTGCATACCGGAATGAGAATACTGTTCAGAATAGTATGGAAGGTGCAGCTGTTCACTGCCTGGTTCATCATGTTTCTGGCTACACGGGAACCTTTCTTGGCTTCTTCGGTTCCTATGAAGAGTGCAAAGAAAAGTCGTTCCGGGTCGTTATTCTAAGCAACAAGGTGCCGTATGAAGGACAGGCTATCATTACAAATTCTCCGAATGCATGGGGCAGCGACAATGGAAAGGTTGGCTGTGTAGCTCTCGGTGCTGTAAAGCTGAATGAGGAAAATGGCTATCTGGCAGCGTTTGATCTGGATTTTTCCGAAAGCCGCTGGGAAGAATTTGTGACGAAGTACACGGCATCCAGAAAATTCTATTTCTGTATCCGCAGGGAAAAAGCTACTGCACAGGACAGTGAGTTTTATGTGTATGCGTATGAAACAACAGATGTCAAGGATTTTGGCTGGAAATATGTTTCTGAGCATGACTGTCTGCGGATTCTGGAGCAGGAAATCATCAATGCCAGAGCCGGAGAGGCATCCCTGCCACAGCTTTTGCGGGCGCACGAGGCAATCCTGAAAGAGGTGACGGACTGTCATACAGATTCTGCAGGTGTGGAATACGACAGCCTGGCTGAGCGTTTGAAACTGATCGATGCAATGGCAGCACCAAGGCTACCGGTATCCTATTATTTTGGACCGAAGGACAATACAAATGGCGCATTGTCAAAAGGTGTGACAGGAGCAGAGGTGGATGGACAGAATGTGGTATTCAAGTTTGACTATGCTGCCTATGTGACACAGTATGAAAAGCCCCAATGGTCATCCCTGCATTTTGCTTACTGCATTTCCTATGAGCAGATGATGAAGCTGAAACGGCTGGACCGGCTGTATTTGGAACTGACTCTGGAGGGTATCGGACCGGAAGGAAACAAGGAGCTTGAAGGGGCAGAAGTGAAAGTTCGCTTTTATGTCAACAGTATTGGAAGCTGGGCATCCACGGTCACCCCGATCATTACCACATCCGTTACGGTCGGCTCCCGGATATTTTACCCTCTGGAACAGGAGATGGTGGAAAAAGTCATTGCACTGGGGAAACCGCTGTATATCGTTTTCGCAGGCAGTTTTCTGAATGACAAAATCGTAGAAAATCTGGGACAGATCCAGTTGACAACCTCTATTGTAAACCAGCAGTCCTTCATTGCCCGGTCACGGTTTATAAGCCGTGCAGACCATGCAGAAACAGCGACATTTGCTAACGAAGCCGGAAGTGCTACCCATGCAAAGAATGCCGAGAGCGCAGAGGAAGCCGGGTATGCCGGAAGCGCAGGGAGTGCAGTCGTTGCGGATAACTTCTTTATGGTGTCGGCAGACGAACTTTTGAATCAAGAGAAGGTACGTTACTCTCCAGGAATGGATACGCTGCAATACCCGGAGAAGTATCCATATGCCTACCGTTTTGGATTCCAGAGTACCGGCAACCGGGCAAGTGCAAAGATCAGTGGTACAGGTTTTGACCAGGTGGTCGAGTTCAGCATCGGTCTGAGCAAAGAATCCGATCAGCCGCATAACCAGGGATATGCCAAGCAGCTGAGCGGCATGATGTCCTTTGACGAGATGCTCCGGAAGTTTGAAGAAGGTTACCAGTATTGTTATCTCTGTGAGATCGAGGAATTCGAGAACTGTCCGGAGGGTGTTCAGGGTGGTGCGTATGATAACCGGCTGTTGATTGCCTATTATCTGGATAGCAAGTTCACGAATCCAATCAATGTTTCACCAGTGCTGAAGCGTACCATTTACGGAAACCGAAAGATGTATGTCTGGAAGTTTGCTTTTACGCAGGAAATACTGGAAGCAATCCAAGTACAGAAAGAAGCAGGAACATTCAGTGCCAGCTGGTTTGGCATCTGGAACACCCGGAAGTATTCCGGAGAGGAGCCTGTTGTATGGACTCCGAAATGGTATTGGCAGGATTATGCTTTTGTGGATGACAGTTTTTCCAATGAAGATATGGCAACCTTCTTCCAGAGTAAATACACCTACTGGTGTTCCTATGTGAACCACGGAAAGCTGAAAGAACGCTTTGCAGAGGTGGATGCTTCGTTGGAACAGCTGAAATCCGGCGCGGAGAAGGCAGAAGAAAGACTGAATGGGCAGGAAGCACGAATAAAAAATCTGGAGAAGCCGACGGTGCTGACAGGTATTGTCTGTTGGGGCGATTCTCTTACCGCAGGAGGTGGATGGACAGCTACTCTTCAGAAGCTGTCCGGGATTCCGGTCTACAACGGCGGTACCGGTGGCGAGAATGCCAGAACGATTGCTGCCCGTCAGGGAGCCGATGTGATGCTGGTCAATAATATCACGATCCCGGCCGCCTGTGAGCCGGTAACCATCGCTGTGCGAAAAACAGATTCTGGTATTCTGACCGAGGAAGGCTACAAGGTGACACCGCTTTTGCAGGGAGGAGCCCATGTCAATCCGGTCAAGATCGGCGAGGTAGAAGGTACACTCCGCTGGACTGGCACGAACTATGCAGATACCAACGGCATCTGGACGTTTACACGTTCTGTCGCTGGTGAAGCAGTCACAATTAAGCGTCCGACTGCGGTCCGTACTGCATTTGACCGGCTGCACAATCAGCCTTCTGAAGTGATGATTCTTTTTATTGGTCAGAATGGTGGCTATGCAGACCTTACAGATCTGATTCGGATGCACCAGCAGATGATCAGCCACTTCAAAGGAAAAGAATATCTGGTGCTGGGCCTTTCGTCTGGCACGGAAAGCCAGCGTGCAGAATATGAAAAGCAGATGAAGCAGGCGTTTGGCAGACGTTTCGTCAGCCTCAGAGAGTATCTGGCGCATCCGGTGTATGACACGGATGGCAAGACGGTCATCAGCTGCTATGGTCTGGACGATGCAGGCCTTGATCCCACGGATGCGGACATCGAGCGTATCAAACAGGGACAGGTTCCGCAGACACTGCTGGCGGATTCCGTTCATTACACAGCTGCAACCAAGACGGTCATCGGAACTATGCTGTATAAGAAGATGATCGAACTTGGAATTTTGGAACAGTAAGAGAAAGGACACTAAAATGAAGAAAAAGCGGTATATCGAAAAAATGTTCGGGGGGGGGTAAAACCTGACCGCCATAAGAAAAAAACTCCTCCCTGACCGGGTGACTATCCGAAACTGTTATGAGGACAGCCGGATAAACACCGGCAGGAAGGAGATTTTTTATGGGAACTTTTAAGGGCAAGCGGATCATTCCGAAACACGATGGCGTATGGAATCAGAAAAAGGAATATGAGGAACTGACAATCGTTCTGGATGCGGAAAGTGGGGATGGTTATATCTCCAGAAAGCCAGTCCCGGCAGGTACAGTGCTGACCGATACGGATTATTGGAGCCTGTGCAGTCATTTCAATGCCCAGATGCACCGTCTGGAAACAGATGTGGCAGAAGATGTGGAAGGAATGCACACAGACCTTTCGGAAACGAAAGCCTCCATGAGCAAAGAAATATCCGAAGCAGAGAGCAGGGTGAGCACCAAAGTATCTGATGCACAGAATGCCATGCAGAAAACAGAAGATGCTATGAACACAGCTGTGGAACAGATGAACAAGCGTCTGGATGCAAATGTGACGGCATCCACGGACAGCAAGGCAGATTATGCGGCAGAACTGGTCGATGTCCGGGTTGGACAGGATGGAACGATGTATCCTTCCGCTGGTGAAGCAATCCGTGGGCAGTACAGTCTGGCTGTGGAGAATGGAATCACCGGAGCAAAGCTGGCACTTGCCGGCTCCAATGGTAATTTGGGTGAGGTGTTCCCAAAGGCTGCGATGCCAGCTCTGCTGGGAGCTAAATGTGAAGCGGGGGAATTTCTGGATTACCGGATCACGGGGACTACGGATTACGGTCAGTTCTACCATCGCTTTAGCAATATGCTGATGGGCAAATTCCGAAAATATTTGTTCATCTCCAAGATTCGGGAGATTTCCGGCTCCTGTGCCGGTGTGAGCTGCTACCAGTACGATTCCAAAGGTGTAAATCTGAATACTCATGTGACGAAGGCGATAAGAGTTGCCCACGGAAGTGAAATCTATGTAGTATTCTTCGGAGAGATTCTGGAGAATGCATATCGGCTGGACATTTCGCCGTGCGTTGCAAGGAAGGAGGCCGTGGTAGAGTGCGACAGCCGATGCGTTCTGTTGGATGTGACCGGGCAGAGCGATGATGAATTGCAGAAAGTTCTGTCTCTGATCAGCAGCAGTCCGGTTGAAGACAGCATCCTTCAGTATTATGACACATGGGGCATTGCTGGAAAAGTCATGAGCGTTCCGTATGCAGACAGAACCGGCATTTCAGATCAGACACGGGAAATGCTGGGGAATGTAGCATATGGATGCCCTGCCTTTTCTGAAATGATTCCTTTTTCCAGCAAGTTTCAGGAAAAGGACACAACGTATGCGTGGGCAAAGACTGTTGTGACCCGCAGCGAAGACTGGGGCGTGTTTGGCGGAGCACGGCTGAGTGGTCTGGCTGCTGGGAAGTATCTTGTCTTTGGCAGGGTGGAATCCGTAGAAACGGATGACGCACAGCTGGGAGAAGTCTCCATTGGCATCATCGAACCGGGCATTCCAAACTGGGCAAAGCGTGTACCGTGTGGAACACTGAATAAAGCAACGCTTCCGTTTCAAATGAATCTGGTTTACGAATATGCCGGTGGAAAGGATAATCTGAATTTTGCGGTGCAGCTGACGGGTTCCAATTACACTTCCTTTGTTGTGACCATGTGGGTGCTGAACGTGACCGGGCTTTCCAATGAAGAGATTGAGGCGCTCAGTCACAGCAGCATAACGGAACGTGCCTCCGCTGTGAAGAATGCGACACGCGCCATTCTTACAGAAAAAGCGGAAGTGGCAGTAAAAGCGGATCATGCTGAAAATGCGGAGACAGCGAAAAAGGCAGATCATGCTGGGGCATCTGATACCGCAGAGAAAGCTGTTACTGCCGGATATGCGGAACTGTCCGGTAGCTGGAAAGGGAAGAAGGCTCTGGTCATTGGTGACAGCATTACAGCGGCTGGAAAATGGCAGAAGAAGCTGGAAGAATTGCTCGGTATGAATGTTGCTACCCATGCAAAGGGCGGTATCGGAATCCTTCGGATGACAGACGGTGACAACGGTCTGGATGGAACGTACAATGCAGAAACGGATAAGAAAGGTGTCCTGCGGCCGCTGATGGCTGCTGACGTGGAAGGTGTCAGCCTGATCATTGTCCTGCCGGCCTACAACGAAAGAGCAACGGTGCTCGGTTCGGTAGGAGACTGCTACCCGGAAAAGGAGAGCATCTGTGGCCGAATCCAGTATCTTCTGAATCGCATCTATGAAGAACTGGAAGATGCCGGAAACCTGACCTGTCATGTGCTGGTGGCGACGCCGCACTGTGCAGGCAAGTATCCGTATGTGGATGCAGATGGATATGAGGAGTATCCGGTCGGGACAGGCCAGACAATGGAAAAACTGTCGGATACGATCAAGGCTGTGGCGCAGGCAAATAATGTGGCAGTCTGTGATCTCTGGCATGAGAGTGGGATTAACCGCAGGACATGGAACGTCTTTGGCGCGCAGAAGAATGCTGTGAATGAGCAGTATGCCAAATACCAGCTGGATGCATCCGGTAAGGTAGTAGGAAGCACGCCGCAGCGGTATGTGAACGGACAGTCCTATTATCAGAAGCGGAACGGCAGTATCGTATTGGAAAAATACACAGGTTCTTCGCCATATCCGTTTAATGGCGACCAGCTCCATTGCAGTACAGAAGGCTACGCCAGAATCGGAGAATGTGTGGTAGGATCTGTGATCCGAGCATTCGGAAAATAAATTTCCACTGATTTTCACGCAAAGTGTCTGTTATTTGCTGTGAAACGGTGTTCATTATAGAAGGAGTTTTTTTTTCGTAAGGGCGGCAGAGAAACCGCCTGTTTTTTATGCCCCAAAGGGGCTGGAAAGGATAAGATTATGCAGAATGTGATCGATAAGATTGAGTGGATGTTCGCAGGTCTGGGTGGTTTCCTGGGCTGGTTCTTCGGCGGATTTGATGGCTTCCTTTATGCACTGGTGGTGTTTGTGGTCTGCGACTACTTCACCGGGGTGCTGGCAGCAGCCATCAAGCATGAACTTTCTTCTGAAGTTGGCTTTAAGGGGATTGCCAAGAAGGTGTGCATTTTCGTACTGGTTGGCATTGCCAACATCATTGATACGCAGATTCTTCAGAATGGAGCGGCCATCCGTACAGCAGTGGTATTTTTTTATTTGGCAAATGAGGGCCTGAGCTGTCTTGAAAATGCAGCTGTCATTGGCCTTCCGGTGCCGGATAAGCTGAAGGAGATGCTGGCACAGCTGAAGGAAGAAAAGAGCGATAAGCAGAACAAAGAGTAAGGAAAACGGGGAGAGGTGATGAGCCTCTCCTTCATTAGTAGGAGGAAAGCAATATGAGTAAGAAAGAGTATCCCGCGAAGCTGACAAACGGCTATTACCGTGTGCGTGAAGTCTGGGAAGATGAGGCATCCCAGTTGGGAGCGTACCGTCTGCTGGCGAATGCAAAAGCCAAGTGTGATGAAAACCCCGGCAGCCGTGTGTTCGACAATGACGGCAACGTGATCTATCCGGAAGAGGCTGTACCAGATACTGGTGCAGATGAGAGTGAAGAGAAAGCAGTCGTGGACGATATCCCGGAAGAAAAGCCGGAAACCACAGCCCCTGTGGAAGATACCCCAGCGGAGAAAGAAGCAGAGGCTGAAGTGGATGAGAACGAGTTCCCGACTGCAGAGGAGCTTCCGGCAACCATTGCCTACGGTAAACTCAAGACCCTCATGAATATCCGGGAGATGCCGGACACTGGCGCAGAAGTCGTGACCGTTTACAAAAGGAACACACTGATTGAAATCGTGGAATTCTGTGCGGGCTGGCTGAAAATAAAGTGCCCGGAAGCGGTGAGTGGTCTGGCCTACGTTCTTAACAGTGCGGATACCTATGCCTTCACAGCCAGCAAGATCTATACTGTGGTTCCCGGTGATAATCTCTGGAAGATCGCAGAAAGGGAACTGGGGAGCGGCGGCCGCTGTGCGGATATCCGTGTGCTGAATGGGCTGACTTCCAACGCTATCCGGGTCGGCATGAAACTGCTGATTCCTTAAACGGCGCAATTCGACACATTTTTAGGACTTCAATTTCCTGATGCCGAAAGGTATACTTGGGAAAAGGAGAGTGTTGGAAATGAATGAAAAGCTCATGGCAGAAGATGTGTTAAGACCGTATGGCATTACGCTGTACTATAAGGGATGTGAGTATCTGAGGGATGCAATCGTCCTGCATTGGCATCGGCCGGATCTGAAACCAGGTCAGCTCTTACAGTATGTTGCAGACAGGAAAGGCGTTAAGAAGAGCGGTGTCCTCAGTGCCATTTCCACAATTTCCAGTGTAGCATGGAAAGTGAATGGGATAGGCGGTGAAAAGCCGATGTCAATCATGAAGTTTGTCTGTAGGATATTGGAAGAAGCAGACAGGAATAGAGAATAACCAATAGACCTAAAGGGGACTCGGAGTGATCCGGGTCTCTTTTCTTTTATGGAGGAAATCATTATGGGATATACCAATAGTCCACTCGTTGTTTACACCAAGCTCTCTCCGAACCATTCCGGTCAGAGGACACACAGCATCGACCGCATCACGCCGCATTGTGTGGTCGGTCAGCTTTCTGCGGAAAGCATCTGCGGCTGTTTTACCAGTACGAGCCGTCAGGCAAGTTGCAACTACGGTATCGGTACAGATGGCCGTGTGTCGCTTTGTGTCGAGGAAAAGAACCGCAGCTGGTGTTCGTCCAGCAATGCCAATGACCAGAGGGCGGTCACCATCGAATGTGCCAGCGATATGAATGAGCCGTATGCCATGAACAGTGTGGTGTACAGTTCACTCATTAAGCTCTGTACCGATATCTGCCGACGAAACGGCAAGAAAAAACTTCTGTGGCTGGGAGATAAGAATAAAACTCTCAATTATGTACCTGCCGCAGACGAGATGGTTCTGACAGTTCACCGCTGGTTTGCAAACAAAAGCTGCCCTGGAAACTGGCTGTATGCCCGTCTTGGCGATCTGGCCGCAAAGGTGACTGCAGCACTGGGCGGTTCATCCTCATCTGGCATGCAGGCTTCTTCACTGAAAAATCTTTCTGAAGCAGAAGCAGTTGCAAAGATCGGTCCGCTGTTTACTGCGAACCAGAAAACCACTGGCATTCTTGCTTGCGTGTCAATGGCTCAGTTCATTCTTGAGTCCGGCTACGGTAAATCTGAGCTGGCGCAGAATGCTAATAACTGCTTTGGCATGAAGACTTCGCTTTCCGGGAACAGCTGGAGCGGCAGCAGTTGGGATGGCAAGTCTGTCTATACCAAGAAAACACAGGAGCAGAATGACGATGGCTCGATGGTCACGATCACAGCCGACTTCCGAAAGTATAGTTGTGTGGAGGATTCCATTGCCGACCATGCCGCATATCTGCTCGGTGCGATGAACGGCAGTAAGAAACGCTATGAAGGTCTGGCCGGCTGCACGGATTACAAGAAAGCGGTACAGCTGATCAAAGATGGTGGTTATGCGACCAGCCACACCTATGTACAGAACCTTTGCAGTATCATCGAGCGTTGGAACCTTACGCAGTATGATGTGGCAAAGGCTTCTGAGGGTACGGTTATCTCCGGCTGGTACCGTGTCCGCAAAAGCTGGCAGAATGCGGCTTCTCAGAAGGGTGCTTTCCATGACCTGGCTTACGCAAAGCAGTGTGCGGATGTCAATCCGGGCTATTTCGTTTATGATCCGGCGGGTAAGGCAGTCTACCCGGAAGTTAAGGCAAACTGCCCGTATGCGGTACGCGTTTCAATCAGTGACCTTAATATCCGTAAGGGACCTGGTACGAACTATGCTAAGACCGGGCAGTACACTGGAAAAGGCGTATTTACAATTGTAGAGGAAGCAGATGGTGAGGGAGCAACCCGTTGGGGTCTGCTGAAGGCCTATGCCGGTAAGCGTAATGGCTGGATCAGCCTTGATTTTGCCAAGAAATTGTAAGAGATACGGCTCTGTCTTTTCAGGCAGGGCCTTTACATATTGGATGGTGCAGATAGGACAATAATCGGGTGGATTATTCTCCGTCTTTCTGCACCGAATTTACTTGATAATATCACGCAGTAGAGGGAATATGTGACTGCCCGAAGAGAAAAGCAGATGGGCGGAAAGGAGAGAACAAGATGAGTACAGCAAATGATTTTTTGCAGAAACTGCAGAGCGCAACGGTCAAAAGTACCGTACAGCAGAAACAGAAAAGCCGCCCGAATGCTTCAGCAGCCGAGCTTTCAAAGATGTTGATGGCAGCGACCGGACAGGGCGAATCTGTTCTGCCGGAAACCACATCTGTGACTCAGATGCCTGTGCAGGAAAAGAAATCCCATGAAGCGGTGAAGGAAAAAAGTGGTGCAGCTGACCTATCTGATAAGAAGGCGGCTGCATCTTCTTTTTTGCAGGAAAGCGTTGTGCGCCAAGAGATGTCTACCCAACAAAAAGAGAAAAAGACAAAGTTGCCGTTATCCAAATCCAAGAAAAACGGAGATGCCGGAATTGCTTCCCTGATCCAGAAGGCGCTGGCTGCAAAGGAGAAAATGCAGCAGGCAGTTCCTGTTATGGAACGGGTCGGTGGGCTGAGAAGTGAGTTCGAGGCGGTCTTCCAGCCACAGGCAGAAGCAATGAAAGAAGAAAATGGATTTATTTCCACAGCTTCTTTTCGCAGGACAAAGGAAAAGGAAGGGTATCTGAACGTAGCCGCTTACATTCGAGTTTCCACTGATTCCAGTGACCAGGAAAACTCCTACGAAACGCAGGAACGGTATTTCCATCAGCTGATTGAAAACAATCCAGACTGGAATCCAATCGGGGTTTACTCCGATTATGGAATTTCAGGAACGGTCAAGGATAAGCGTGTTGGATTCAAAAGACTTCTGCGACACTGCAAGGAAGGGAAAATAGACCGTATTGTATGCAAGTCGATTTCCCGTTTCTCCAGAAATACGGCGGATTTTATGACCGCCCTTAATATTTTGCATGACAACAATGTGACGATCCTTTTTGAGAAAGAAAATCTGGACACAGCTGATCCGACCAGTGATTTCATTCTTACGACACTTGCGGCGATTGCACAGGAAGAAAGTCGGAGTATTTCCAGAAACATCAATCTTGGAAATAAGATGCGCTATCCGAGAGGTGAGGTAAAGAACATGGTCATATATGGATATCGCTACAATGGAAAGATGGTCACGACAGAAAGTGGATATCAGTATAGGGATATCGAAATTGTGGAAGAAGAAGCAAAAATCGTGCGCCGGATTTTTCAGGAGGTGGCAGAGGGTACTGCCTATACAGATGTTGCCAGAGGTTTGAATTATGACCGGATTCCAGCTCCTGAGACCGTGGCGGTCAAAGCCAGAAAAAAGAACTCAAAGAAAGGACAGCTGAACAGTGATCTGGAAGAAGGATGGACTGGAAGGATTATTTCTCAGATGATACAAAGGGAACGATATACAGGAGCTGTCCTGATCCAGAAAAAATACACCGTGGACTTTCTGAACCATAACATCCAGCGGAATAATGGAGAACTTCCGCAGTATTTGGTGAAGAACCACCATCCGGCGATCATTGACGAAGAACTGTTTGAAACTGTTCAGGAAATCCGCAGAGCCAATGCTGCCAAAAAAGAGAAGGGAGTAAAGAAAGGATCAAAGCCATTCTCAGGAAGGATTTTGTGTGGGGAATGCGGCAGGTTTTTCCGTGTGAGAAATTCAAAAAACTATCCTATCTGGTACTGCCCAACAGCTGAGATTGATAATGGAAAGAGAATCTGCCACTGCGAGAAAATCTATGAAGAGCAGATTGTGAGGGCTTTCCGTAAAGCAATCATTGAACGATTCCGGCTGAGCACACAGCCAATTCATGACAATGTGGGAGTGGCAGATATCATGAGCGGCCGTTACGGAGAGCAGTTTGAAGGTTTTACAAAGGAAGCTGATGACTTTGTTCCGCAGATGATCAAAAGACTGGAGAATATCCAGCACACTGATTTTATGGAACGGGACCGTGCTTTTTACAAACGGCAGATTGCCACCCTTCAGATTGGAATGGAAAACAGTGGGAAAAAACTGCGTCTTCTGGAAAGCCAGAACGATGTGATGCAGACCAGACGCGAACTGCTGGGAGATGAGAGCATCGACGAGGCAGTCATTCAGAGCAATGCTGAGAAAATCAGAAGGTTGAAAGAAAAACTTGACCGGGATATGGATGAGAAAAAGCATCTGGAAGAACGGTTGGAGTATCTGGAAGGGTACTGGGAGGATTTGGAGAATGACCACGAGAGAAGAGAACGGGCAATTGAATGGATGAAGGAACTTCCGAAAGGAAGGGATGGCGTGGTGCAGTTTTTGAATGGAGTGACCTCAGATTACTGCAAGGCATTTGTCCTTTCTATTACGGTCCATTCCCCGTTGAACTATACGGTTCACTGGTATGATGATACAAGGACAGAGGTTGTCATGTACAGTAATATAGAAGATTACCGGTATACGGCGTCTTATTTTGACGGACAGGCCATGCGGGATAACTGCTACCGGAAAAAATATGTAAAGAAAGGGTGAGGAAAAATGTCAGAGGTTTTACGATTGATAAAGGAAGCGACGGCTCAAAAGGCTGCCCAGGAAAAGCCGAAGGGGTTAAGGGTGGCAGCTTACTGCAGAGTGTCCACAGATTCAGATGAACAGAAAACGTCCTACCGGACCCAGAAGGCATTCTACACGGATATGATACAGCGGCATCCGGGCTGGACATTCGCAGGAATTTATGCAGATGAGGGAATCACCGGAACAAGCCGCCTGCATAGGGATGAGTTCAACCAGATGCTGGAGGATGCGAGAAATGGGAAAATCGATTTAATAGTCACAAAATCCATATCGAGATTCGCAAGGAATACCGTGGACACCCTCGACTGCGCAAGACAGCTGAAACAGCTGACACCTCCTGTGGGCATCTTTTTTGAAAAGGAAAACATCAACACTCTGGATTCCACCAGTGAGGTGATCCTGACCATTTACTCCGCACTTGCCCAGGAAGAAAGCCATTCCATTTCGGATAACATCCACTGGTCTTATCAGAAGCGGTTCCAGGAAGGGAAGCCGATGGTCCATCTAAGCCGGATGATCGGATATGACAAAGGGGAAAACGGAGAATGGATCATCAATGAAGAGCAGGCGGAACCGGTGCGTTACCTTTTCCGGAGATATGCCTGCGGAGCCGGCCGTGCAACTATCATTAAAGAGATGAACGAGCGAGGCTGGAAAACGGTATCTGGCACGGACTGGAACCCCAGCAGCTTCTCGAATGTGATCCTAAATGAGAAGTATGTGGGCGATTTGGAAATGCAGAAATATGTGACCAGCAATTTTCTTTCCCATAAGGCGGTTCCGAACAGAGGACAGCTTCCAAAGTATTACATCAGGGACCACCACGCACCGATCGTCGACCGGGCAACCTGGTTGATCGTGCAAAGTGAAATGAAACGGAGGCCGCCGCTACTAAGCCGTGATCCTCTCAATATCTGCTATGTAAACCTTTCGTGTCCAGCGTGCGGAAAGACGATGGTCCACAAGAGGAAAAAGATTGCCGCATACTGGGTGGATGCAGAGTCCATTGAAGATACCAAGGAACGGCAGGGACTTGCGATTTATGGTGTTGGGAAGATGCGCTGTTCGGATAAAGAATGCACAGAGGAGCTTTATGAGGTCGCTATTGAACAAGGCTTTATGGAGATGCTTTACCGCTTGAAACGGGATTACGAGGAAAACAAAGAGCAGTCGGAGCTGGCGGTCAAATACCGTGAATGCCAGAGGGAGCCGGAAGACCATTCAGGACGGATTTTGGAACTCAGGGAACTGCTTCAGAAGCTGGAACAGGAATGTAAACGCCTTATGAAAAAGCAGATGGAAGCACAGAAGAAAATGGCAGAGCAGGAACGGGTTTTCCTGCAGGAGAGCTTACAGGAGTCCATTCGGGATGGGAGCATTCAGATGGACGCTATTATGGAGGGGATGGATCAACAGCGTGTGGATGGTGTTTACACACCTGCGGCCGGAAGTGCCGAGGCAATGTACAATGAACTGCTGAAGGATATTCTGAAGCGGAAAGAAGAACTGGAAAACGAACTCCACATTTTGGAAGAAAGCAGTGAAGGCGGCATCATCCTGAAAAAGAGGTACGAATATTTTCTGGAGGAACTGCTGGCCCTGCCGGAGCAAAACCGCTATGGACAGAAGCTGGTGGTGCATGGTCTGGATGATAAAGAACCGCAGTGGACGGAATCGGGTGTGTTCTTGAGTACACCGGATATGCTAACCTTCAGCCGGGAAATGTATGCCGTAAATATTGAATCTGGCAGAGTGGACGGAGATGTGATCCATTACCGGACCATTTACGGAATGGAATTTACTGCTTTCGGAGCCAGAAGGACTATAAAGGACTTCAAGGATTATCGGGTATACGACAAAGATGGAAAACCAAAGTTTGCGGAAAATGAAGCAGAGATCCTTGGAGAATCGGTTCAGGTAGAGTATAGAAAGCGTCGGAACGGAAAAAAGATATGAAGGAAACGGAGGAGAGTATATGACACAGAAAAAAGTAGAAGTGATACCGGCTACAAAGCGGTCGGTGCATAATGGTGGTCAGCTGAAGGTGCAGAGCAATATCCGTGTGGCGGCATACTGTCGAGTCTCCACAGGGGATGAAAGCCAGCAGACTTCCTACACCACACAGAAAGCGTTTTACACAAATCTGATCACGAACAAACCCGGATGGAGATTTGCAGGCATTTACGCAGATGAGGCAAAATCAGGAACCAGCAGGGAACATCGTGAGGATTTCAACCGCATGATGGCAGATGCCCTGGACGGAAAGCTGGATTATATCGTGACCAAGTCGATTTCACGATTTGCCCGAAATACGGTGGACACCCTGAATTGTGTCCGCCAGCTTCGGCAGCAGAATCCTCCGGTTGGTGTTTACTTTGAAAAAGAGAACATCGACACGCTGGATGCGACCGGTGAATTGATCTTGACTATTCTTTCCGCACTGGCGCAGGATGAGAGCCGGTCCATTTCGGACAATATCCGCTGGTCGATCCAGAAGAATTTCCAAGCTGGCAAGCCGAAGATTGATCTGAACCGGATGCTTGGATATGACAAGGGTGAAAATGGTGAATGGGTGATCAATCCGGAACAGGCAAAAACGGTTCGTTATATTTTTGAACGGTATGTATGTGGACAGACGGCAAACCGTATTGCAAAGGAGCTGAATGAACTTGGCAGAAAGACGGTGAACAAAAAGAACTGGTCGGCAAGTTCTGTGCTCACAGTTCTTCGGAATGAAAAATATGTGGGTGACATTGAGATGCAGAAGACCATCACAAAGGATTTCCTGACCCATCGGTCCACGATCAACAAAGGTGAGGCACCTCGCTATTATGTAGAAAACCATCATGTTGGCATCATTGACCGCAGTACATGGGACAAGGCTCAGACGATGCTTTATGAAAAGCCCAGAAAGGTTGGAGATTCGGTACCGGCTCAAAAGAAGAAGAGAGGATACACCGGCTCGCCATTTGGAAATCTGGTCTGCGGTGCGGTTCTTGAACATGGAGAAAGAGCCGGAAAAGAATGCGGTGAGGGATTCTTCCGTGTGACCTATACAGGTGTGGCAACCGGGTACACGGATGACCGAAGCCTTGCAGCAACTGGTGGCGATATGGATATCTACCTTGAAAAATACGCATATGCTTATCCCGTGTGGCGGTGTAAACAGAAGATGGGAAAGCGTGAGGGCGAAAAGCCCAGACAGAATGGCACACCGGATCAGAAGCTGTACTGCAGGGAAAAACACGGGAGATTGTCGGATGCCGAGAGAAAAGCAGCCAATGAAAGATGCCCTTCGGAAAGCATCCATGAATGTGCCTTGGAACAGAGTTTTATGGAAATGCTGTACCGCCTGAAACGGGATTACGAGAAAAACCATGAAGCTTCGGAAATCAGCACACTTTTTCATAAAGCCTGTGAACAGATGTATCAGCAGATGAAAGGAAACAGCGTATCGTTGGAAAGACTGGAAACGCTGGATGCCCAGATCAAGGAGCTGGAAGAAAAACTGCAGGAGACGATCGGCCGGCAGGGTACGGCCATGCGGGATGCGGTGCTGGAGCAGAATTTGGAACTGAATGAATCACTGGCGGAGGGCAACATCACATTGGACGAGATTGACAGTGATATCCGAAATGGGCTGACGGGAAATGATATTGGTACGAGCTTCTACCATGCTGACTATGAAGAAGGGTCTGAAATCGAAGCCTATGCAAGTCTGGCAAAGGATATCCGGCAGCGAATTGAGAGTTTCCGAAAGGAAAAAGAAACGCTGAGCCAGGAACAGGGAGCCCTTACGGTTATGAAGAAAAATTTTGACCTTTTCATTGCCTGCCTGAAAGAACTGCCGGAACAGAATGCCGCCGGTATGCCGCTGAAGGTGAACGGGCTGGATGTGCAGGGCAGCCTGTTTCGGGATGTGGATGGAAAGCCGGTTGATGGTGCGGTCGCCAGTCTGAAACGAGGACGATTGAAGATAACGCCGGAGAGGATCGCAGAAGCACCGGATCTGCTCCATTTTGAAAAAGGTATCTACTGCGCCTTTATGAAAAAGGGAACGGTGAAAGGCGACATCGTACTTTATGAAACGAATTTTGGTGTAACGCTGCCCACCTGTGGAAATCAGAGGACACTGACCAGTTTTCTGGGATTTAAGAAATGCAGCCTTGATGGGCTGGTGACGCTGGTCGATGCCCCGTACCGGGTGTATGACAATACGGTTCAGTACCGAAGATATCTGAGAAGTAAAGCAAAACGAGAGCAGGCTGTATAAAGGAAAGGATGCCCTGTCGGATGTGTGGAAATGCATACCGGCAGGGCCCTTTTTGCTTTGTACGGATTTTTTATCGTACATATTGCTATGTGCAGAGTTTTGGTATATGGTGAGGATACAGAAATACACATAGCAGGAGTGATTGACATGAAAAAGTTAGCTTGGCTGTCCGTTGAGGATTATGGAACAACAGTGATGGAAATCATTGTGGCAAGTGCAATGAAAGGCTATCTGAGGCGGATGTCAGAGGAAGAAGCCTTGAAAAAGGTGGAGAGTATCATTGAACCAAAGATAATCCAGCTGTTTGGTGAAAGTGGCGCACCGATGCCAGTGCAAAGCCATGTTGATGGGGCAAAGTTTGCTGCGTTCATCGATGAGGCCGTGGCGGATTCGATACGAGAACTGGAAGTGAGGGAAGATGATATGTCCGGAGTCAGTATTGCTGTTTTGCAGAATGTAGAGGGAAAGTGTGGTGGAGACAATGAGTCCGGAATTTGTAGGATTCATTGGAGATGCGTATCGAAGCCTGAAATATACAAATCATTTAGAAAAGCCTTGAAATAAAACTGGAATCGAGTATCCTTAAAATTAGAAAAAATGATATTTAGGGCTTGACGGGGACAAAGTCCCTATGTGCTATACTCGGTTTCAGAAAGGAGGTCGAATGTTATGAGACCAAAAGAAATACAAGAAAAATTAGGCATTGATGCAGAGCGCATAAAACTCTTTAAGCGTGAGGGCATCTTCAAACCAGAACATCCGCCGGTGGGAAACAAGGTAACGGATTATACGGAAGCAGATTTCAAAAACCTGCAGAGGATTGTTGTCCTTACAAAATCTGGCTTAACCTGTGGGGATATAAAAAAAACTTCAAGCAGGAGAAATTGATCTTGAACAGGCAATCCGTGAACGGAAGCAGTATATCAATGATGAACTTGAACGAAAGAGGAATGCCTTAAAAATGCTGGATAACCTTCTGGATGACAGCGCAGAATTTGAAACTTTCCAGACGCAACATTATTGGGACATCATCAGCGAAAAAGAAGCGGCAGGCGAGGAATTTATCGATATCGAGGATATGTATGGGTATCGACCGGTTTCTCTGGAAAGAGCAGTCAAATGTCCTCATTGCGGTCATGAAGAAAATGTTGACCTTGAGGACTTCATGTATGATGAAAGCTCTTACGAAAAAGAAAATGGTATGGGACCGGATCTTGTGTACAGCTTTAATTCTGAAGATTGCTATGAATGTCCAGAATGTGGCCACACATTAAAAATCGAAGGCTGGATTCGGGAATACCCAATGGGAGCGTATGATTCGGAAGATATAAAAGTAGAGGATTGTGGGGGTGATGAAGATGACGAGTGAGGAAAGAGAACTGCTGAAAAGAATGGATGCCGGAGAACTGGACGGCATGGTCGGGGACATGTTTCAGACAGATGGTGGTTCAACTGTCTGGACGATAATTAAAAATGGGATTCCCGTCAGATTTAAGCAGGGACCCGGAGGTAAGTTTTTTAACGGAAAAGAAAATGAACGATACGAGGGAGTTCTTCATACACTTGCAAAATGGATGACTGATGAAGAGCGATTGGATTTTTTGAGAAAATTTGGATGGCTTATCCACGATGCAGCAGTAAATGCTTATAGCGCAAAGTTTAAGCCGAAAAAGTAAGTAAATGACTGCCCGTTGGCGCACTGTGTAGAATCCTACATGGAACGCTGGCGGGCTCCTTTTTTACTCCTGCCCGCATGAACCACAGACAGCACCCCGGAGTGAGCCGAAGTGCAGCTGTGGCTTATGCGGGCCTTTTGTTATGTGGTCAATGAGTTACAAAATCAGATTCCTAAACCATACAAAATTGCTTTCAGTTCCTTTACGGTGCGGGTAAGAATTTCCTGTTCCGTTGTATTGCAGTCTAAAAGCAGACGGTGAATCTCAGAATCTGCAGTAGATGCCGAGTGCGTCAGACTGTCTACGAGAAGGTCATCTGCAGATACATTCAGTGCATTTGCGATATCAACCAGGGTATCCAGGCTGGGACGGTTGATTGCAGTTTCGATAACACTGATGTGTTTACGGGTCATGTTAAGTTGTTCACCGAGCGCCTCCTGTGTGATACCAATTTGTTTGCGGGCATTTGAAATACGCTTGCCCAAGGCTTCATAGTCAATAGCCATGTGTTCCTCCTTATGTTTTCCCGCATAAGGCTGGTACGATTATCCCGCAGAGAAAAATACATAGCAACTGAATATGAGAGATTTTTAAGACCGCAAAATGCCACACCCCTATCTGCTGTGTGGTCTAAGGCCATTTTGCTACCTACTATGTAGCAAAACATGGAACGTGCTACATGATAGGTAGCAGTCAAAATGTCATGCAGCTCTTATAATATAAATGTAGGAAAAGACTGCAAATGAAAGGTAAAGGGAATGACAGGCAAAGAGGAAACAGGAATTTTCACATTATATAGTGATGTAGAAGCAACAGCTGTTCGATGGCTGTGGTATCCGTTCATTGCAGTCGGGAAGATCACATTGCTGCAAGGCGACCCCGGCGATGGAAAGTCTACCATGATGATGAATCTGATTGCAGAATTATCAAAGGGTGGAACTATGCCGGATGGAAAGTCTATTGGAATGCCTCAGAAAGTCATTTACCAGTGTTCGGAAGATGATGCTTCAGACACCATCAAGCCGAGATTGGAAACGTGTGGAGCAGATTGTAGGAATGTAGCTTTTATAAATGAAGAAATGAACAGTGGCTTGACACTGGATGATGAACGTATCAGAAAGGCGATTATACAATTTCGTCCAAGGTTGGTGGTCATTGACCCGATACAGGCATATCTGGGGAGTGATTCTGACCTTCAGATTGCAGGCAGGGCGAGAAAGCTGATGCAGCGTCTTGGAATGTGGGCATCTGCGTATGACTGTGCAGTTGTATTGATTGGTCACCTCAACAAGAAAGAGGGGACAAAAGATCTGTACCGGAGCATTGGTAGTGTGGATGTTGTGGCGGCAGCCAGAAGTGTTCTGCAGATGGAGCATGATCCGGAAAACAAAGACATTCGCATTGTACGACAGATCAAGAACAATCTGGCCCCATCTGATGGAGAGATTCGTTTCTCAATAACGGCCGAGGAGGGTTTTCGATGGCTGGAGTGTAAGATTCCAACTGACCCGGAAGCAGATTCAGAGCCTCCGAAGTTTGAATCAAAGTCTGAGAAAGCAGCATACCTGATAAAAAAGCTGCTTTCCGAAGGCGATATGAGAGCAAGAGAAATCTATATGCGGATGAGTGACGAAGGCATCAGTCGCAGGACAGCAGAAAATACGAAAAAAGAACTCGGCATCCGAAGTTATCGGAAGATGCGTCAGTGGTATTGGAGCATAAAGCCGGAAGAATGAGAGGAAGTACATGGGAAGCAGTGGAGTAGAAGCGGTAGACCGCAAGCAGAAAATCAGAGACAGATATAAGGGAGTGGATGCTTCTGAATTGGAAGTCATCCCGGCAAAGGCAGTGGAGGGGTTTGGAGAAAGCACCTTTATTCGGCGTGTTGCAGCTTATGTCCGTGTTTCCACTGACAATGATGAGCAGACTTCTTCCTATGAGCTTCAGAAAAATTACTATACTGAGTACATAAAGGCACAGCCGGGATGGGAGTTCGTTGGAATTTACGATGATGAGGGCATCAGCGGAACTTCGCTGGAGCATCGCAAAGGAATGCAGCAGTTGATTGAAGACTGTAAGGCAGGAAAGATAGACTTGGTTCTTACAAAGTCCATCGCCCGTTTTGCCCGAAACATTGTGGACTGCCTTTCGGTCATTGAAGCGCTGAAAAATCTTGACCCGCCCGTGGGTGTGAAATTTGAGGCCGACAATATTTATACACTGGACAGCAATGGCCGTATGATCCTGACCATTCTGGCATCTGTGGCTGAAGAGGAATCTCATTCCAAGTCGATTATTATGAACTGGTCTATTGACCGGCGGGTGTGGCGCGGGGTGCGTTGT
>ERZ780014.300-NODE-300-length-24434-cov-6.14082_pt1 | contig 24434 bp, 17 predicted proteins | sample MGYA00511929_ERZ780014 | MGnify/ENA primary metagenome ERZ780014 (study PRJEB29588, sample SAMEA2155132) | human gut metagenome | biome: human gut; feature: human-associated habitat; material: faeces | place: Denmark | collected 2008/2010 ...
TCGCTTTGGGAAAATGCCTTGCTCGAAATGGCGGTGGAGAGTGCCAAAGCATGGCTGGGCACGCAGTTTTTCCCCTTCACGGTGCCAATGGTCACGCCAGCCTGAAGCACACGCAAGTCGGCAAACAGCGGCATCAGCGGAGCGATGTCGGCAGGAATGGCAATTACCTCATCATTCGCCACGCTAAGGGCATAGTGCTTCGGATTTTCAAGCCAAGCATCCACGCCTCGTGGCACAGGAATGGACTTCGCCTTTGCGCCCTTGCTCTTTTTGGCGCGCAACTCGGCACGGCGTTCGTCGTCGGGCTTACGCAGCACCGCCATAAACAGTCCTTCGCCATTGGTGCGGTGAGGCATGAAGCGGTAGCAATGGTAGGGGCTGTTGATGGCAGGGTAAATGTGCCAATCAGCCTCCACCGGAATCTCCACCGATTCGGCACCGTACTGCTCCACGATGTGCGCCACCATTTCCTCGTTTTCCTCACGGTTGTAGGTGCAGGTGCTGTAGATGAGCACGCCTCCGGGGCGGAGCGCCTGCCAAATGTCGGCAATGATGCTTTTCTGCAATGCGGCGCACTGCTTCACCAGGGCAGGAGTCCACTGGTTGCGTGCTTCCTCGTCTTTGCGCATCATGCCCTCGCCACTGCACGGCACATCGGTAGCCACCACATCGAAGAAGTGGTGGAGTTTGCCCAAGTCGTGTGGAGCGTTGTTGGTGACGATGCAGCGCGGACTTCCCCATTTCACGATATTCTCATGCAGCACACGCGCACGCGCAGGCATAATCTCGTTCGCTACCACCATCGAATCGGCTGGCAGCGCTGATATGGCTGTGGTGGTTTTTCCGCCCGGTGCGGCGCAGAGGTCGAGGTAGCGCACAGGCTCTTTCACCACATGCTTAATCACATGGTAGATAAACATCGACGAAGCGTCTTGCACATAGTAGCGGCCCGTTTGGAAATCCACATCGAAGGTGAACGGCATTCGCTCCTTCAAGTATCGGCCCGTGGTGCACCATGGCACGCGACCTACGGCATCGTCGCTCAAACTGATGCCACGCCCATCGTTCACACGAATAGCCACCGAAGGCTCGGTGGTGGTGATTGCCTCCAGCAGAGCATCGCACTCGTCGGGGAGAATGTGGCGCATCTGCGCTGTAAAATCGTCGGAAAGTTTTATCATATCGTCCGTCATTTAAAAAGGCTGTGCCGCGATGTATGTGTGCGGCACAGCCTCCGATATTTTGCTATCGAGAGCCTGGTCAAAGCCGGCTCCGTGCGTATGCTAATCGATTAGAGAAGAGTGGCAGGGTCGAGGTTCTTGCCTTCGATATCCTTGAAGTAGCGGTAAGTGCCCACCTTCAATTCCATAGTTGCGTCTTCGTCGCAAATGATGATAGCCTTGCGGTGCATTTGGAGCACGCTGAGAGTGCACATTTGTGAAACAGCGCCTTCCACAGCGTTGCGCAATGCAGGAGCCTTCTTGTAGCCGTTTGCGATAATCATCACGCTCTTAGCAGCCATCACGGTGCCAACGCCTACGGTGAGAGCGGTTTTAGGCACTTTGTTCACGTCGTTGTCGAAGAAGCGGCTGTTGGCGATGATAGTGTCTTGAGTAAGAGTTTTCTGACGAGTGAGTGAAACGAGTGAACTACCTGGCTCGTTGAAAGCGATGTGTCCGTCAGGACCTACGCCACCCATGAAGAGGTCGATGCCACCAGCAGCGGCGATGCGTGCCTCATATTCTTCACATTCCTTATCGAGGTCGGCTGCGTTGCCGTTGAGGATGTTCACGTTTTCCTTCTTGATGTCGATGTGGTTGAAGAAGTTGTTCCACATGAAAGAGTGATAGCTTTCAGGGTGATCTTCAGGAAGTCCTACATATTCGTCCATGTTGAAAGTCACAACATTCTGGAACGAAACCTTGCCAGCCTTGTTGAGCTCGATGAGTTTCTTGTACATGCCAAGTGGTGAGCTACCAGTAGGGCAACCAAGCACGAAAGGCTTTTCTGGAGTTGGGTTTGCAGCGTTAATGCGAGAAGCAACGTAGCACGCTGCCCATTCTGATACTTTGTCGTAATCAGGTTCGATGATAAGTCTCATAATCGAAAGATTGTTTTTTTAATTAGTTAGTATATTCCTCTTACAAAGTTACGAAAAATTTCTCAATGCGCCGTGCTAATTCGCCGCCTAAATTCAGAAGGAACTTTTAAAAGCAGTGGCGCTTTTAAAAGTTAAGGAGTTAAGAAGTTGAAGAAGTTAAAGAAGTTAAGACGATAGTTTCCGATTTGGTAAAGTCTTTTTGCACGATGGGGCGTTTTCGAATACGTCTGACCTGTCAGACAAGTCCGACTCGTCAGACCTCAACTCGTTGCGTCGTTGGCTTTTTAAAATCGGGTTTTAATGGATTTAATTGGTGTGCTTTTTGGAAGTCAACGAGTCAACAGGTCAACGAGTTGTTGAGGGGGCGAATATTCGAAGATTCGAAATTTCGAGTTTTCGAGGATTCGATTTTTTCGATGGGGGTTGGGGAGGGGGTGAAAAAAAGTAGGAAGGAAGCGGGGTGGGGTGCTTCCTTCCTACTTGGGGATTTATTTGAGGTTATCTTCTTCTTTTTTTCTTAGAAGTGGTTTCCTCTTTTTTAGCGGATTTTTTCTTTTTGTTGGCTTTTGGCACTTTGAGCTTGTCGCCAGGGTGGAGCATGTCGGCATCCTTCAACTGTGGATTAGCCTTGCGAAGCTGGTCGGTGCCCAAACCGTAGCGGTGGGCGATGCGCTCGCGCGATTCGCCTTCACGCACGCTGTGGCTTGTTGGGCGGGCATCTTCCTCCTTCTTCGCTTTTCTTTTGCTTCTGCGGTCGCTATCGCGGTCAGCCTTTCTGCGCTTCGACGATTTCACCTCGTCGCGGTCGTCTCTCTTGCTGCGCTTGTTTGTTTTCGCCTTAGCCTTTGATCTTGCCGACTCTTCTTCAGCCACATGGCGAGTGGTGCGCTTGCTTGCTGTGGCCTTTTCCTCCTCTATAGCCTCTTTTTGCTTCTTGCTGTTGCTTGCAGTGGTAGGAGCTGTTTCAGCCTTTTGCTTCTTGGCTGTGGCTGGAGCAGGAACAGGGGTTTCGGCCTTTTGCTTCTTTGAAGCTGTTGCGCGACCGTCGATCTCATCGTTCACGCTGTAAGATTTAGAGCGTTGCGATGTGGTGGTAGAAGTGCTTGCAGTGGTCTTTGACGCTTCCTTCTTAGGTGCTGCTTGCTTGGCGGCAGTGCTTTGCTTCGCTTGTGCCACAGCGTAAGAAGTGGAGGTTTTTGGCTGCTCGGCTTGTTGCTTTCGCTCACCGGTGATTTTCAGCACCTGACCACGGCTCACGTGCTTGCGGTTGAGATTGTTGAGTGCCATCAGTTCTGCCACACTCATATTATACTCGTCGGCGATGCTCTCGATGGTCTCGCCGCGTCTCACCTTGTGGTATCTCGCTTCCACACTCTCATTGTTGCTCACAGGGGTGGCGCTTACCGTAGGCTTAGCCTGTGCCACTTGGCGCTGTTCCTGTTTGGTCTTAACCACGCTCTTGGCAGCCTCTTGAGGGTCGACCATCTGTTGTGTCACAGAAGATGCGTGGTTGCCTGGTTCCACCACATCGCGAGTGGCATAGATGTCCTTGCGATAACTCATAATGCTGTCTTCCACCATAATGTAGCTATAGATTTGCTGTGATGGCAGCGCAAGCGAGTAGGGGTGAGTGTCGCCAGGAATGATGTCGTGGCGATATTGAGGGTTGAGAATACGGATTTCCTCGATAGGAATGTTGAGCACGCTGGAAATCTGGTTGAAGTTCACGCGGTGGTGCACCATCACCGTGTCGATAATCAGCGGCTTTTTCGACAGAGCAGGATTGATGTTGTGCTTCTGATAGTTGTTCATCACGTAGGTGGCAGCGATGAAAGCAGGCACATAACCACGGGTTTCGCGAGGCAGATATTCATAAATCGACCAGAAGTCGGGGTTTTCGTTATCTCTGCTCTTGGCACGGCGGAGTGCCTTGTTCACATTGGCAGGACCGCAGTTGTAGGCGGCGATGGCCAGCGACCAGTCGTTGTAGATGCCGTAGAGCTGCTTGAAATAGCTTGCTGCCGCATTACTTGAGCGGTATGGGTCGCGACGCTCGTCGACCAGCGAGTTCACTTCCAGTCCGAGACCCTTGCCGGTGTCGACCATAAATTGCCACAGACCGGCGGCACCTGCGCTCGACACCACGTTAGGGTCGAGAGCCGACTCGATGATAGGAATGAACTTGAGCTCGTGTGGAAGTCCCTCTTTTTCCAGAGCGCGTTCGAAAATAGGCATGTAGTAGGGCGACATGCCCAAGATTTGCGACACCATGGTGCGCTCTCTGGTGATGTAGCGGGTGATGTAGGATTTCACCACCTGATTGTAGGGGAGTTCAATTCCCGAAGGAATGGCTCTGAGGCGCTGAATGTATTCAGCGTCGCTCACTTCGTTTGGCGATTTGCTCTCCACGCTGGCATCGACCACCGCATAGTTTTGCAAATACCAGTTTTTCTGCATTTCCTGAGTGTTGATTTCAAAGCTGTAAGGATACACGATGGCCTCGTCGGTGATCGATTCCTTCAGCGATAAAATCGATTTCTTCTTTGGCGCAGCCGACATGGTCAATGCCGCAATCGCCAACACGATTAATGCGTTAAATCTGAAATTCTTCATACTTTATCGTCGTTTGTTTTTAATTCAAAAAGTAAAGGCACACTGAAGTCCGAGCGACGGTATTCGGGACTGCTTCGTGTCGATAGCGGCAGGAGCCACGTCCATCGTAAGGTCGGAGGAAATGTCGAAGTGTGCGAGTGAGGCGTCGACGTAAGCGTCGACGATATTGATGAAATACACAGCCACCATGCTGATGATGCAAATGTCGCGATAGCGGCGGTAGTATGTTCGCTTGTTTTTCAGAGCGCGCGTGAGCCATTCCTTGTCGAGGTCGCTCTCCTTCACGGTTTTCGGGAAGAAGTTCATGTAGCTGCGCGTGTTGGGGTCGTTGTCGGTGATGTCGCGGTAGGCTTTGGTGTAGTCGCCGAGCATACGGTTGTTCCATGCCGTGCCGTAGCCGAGTCCCACGAAAGCACCCACCACAATCGGAATTTTCCAATAGCGGCGGTTGTAGATTTGTCCCAAGCCGGGGCAGAGTGCCGAGAGCCACATGGCGCGCTTGGGTCGGGGTTGAACACACGGAGTTTGCCCAGGTTGGTGGCGGCTGCCGTGTCGGGCACGAAGGTGGCTTGCGCCAGAATCAGCGAATCGTTGGGCTCGAATTTCACGGTGTCGCCAGCCTCGTCGAGCACAGGGGTGCGCTCGTAGGTGCTGGGTTTTACGGTGACGGCTGCCGAATCGGGGGGAGTGCTTGCCACAGCCTTATGCCCTCCGGTGCGAGTGCGTGTGGGCTTTTCGATGCCGCCAGTGGTCTGCGCCATGCTGCCCACAGGGCAAAGCACAAGCAGGCATAGTGCAATCACTGTGCCTACAAATGTGCGAATATGTGGGTTAAATACCTTTCTCACAAGGAGTTGCTTACCTCTCCACCCACTATTGAGCAGGTGGGGAAGCTATAATTATTGTTTTAATGTGTCAAAGATACGAATAATTCTCTCTAATTCCTCTTCGTTTTTGAAAGGAAATGAGATTTTTCCTTTACCGTCCTTATTGCAGGCAAACGAAACAGCCACGCCAAACGACTTGCTCAGGTGCTGTTTCAGCACATCGTAGTCGGCGTTGTTCACCTTTTTTGCAGGTGCTTTTGGCTCGGTGCTGCCTTCTTCGTTCATTTCCTTTGCCCTTTGCTCCACCTGACGCACCGAGAGTCCTTTTTTCAGAATCTCGTTGTAGAGTTTGAGTTGCATGGTGGGCTTCTCCACCGAGAGCAACGCTCTTGCGTGGCCCATGTCCACAGCCTTGTCGCGCAAGCCGAGTTGCACTTCGGCCGGCAGTTTCAGCAGGCGAAGGAAGTTGGCGATGGTGGCGCGCTTCTTGCCAATACGCTCGCTCAATCGCTCTTGGGTGAGGTCGTATTGGTCGATGAGTTTGCGGAAGGTGAGCGCAATTTCGATGGCGTTGAGGTCTTCGCGCTGAATGTTCTCAATCAGCGCCATCTCGGTGAGTTCGCTGTCGTTGGCGGTGCGCACGTATGCTGGCACGGTGTCGAGGCCGGCGAGTTTGGCAGCACGGTAGCGTCGCTCACCCGAAATAATCATATAGGTGCCAGCTTCTGCGCTGCGCAGAGTGAGGGGCTGGATAATGCCCAACTCGCGTATAGAGGTAGCCAATTCCTCAAGTGCCTCCTCGTCGAAGTTGATACGAGGCTGGTCGGGGTTTGGCTTGATGAGGTCGATTGCTATTTCATTGATAGCCGAACTGCCGCTCGGCTGCACATCGTCCATTGAGATGAGTGAGTCGAGTCCGCGTCCGAGTGCATTTCTCTTGATTGCCATAGTGGAAACTTTGATTTAATGTGGTTACTTTTTCTTACGGTTTTTACTGATCAACTCTTTCGCCAACTGGGTGTGGCTGGGGGGACCACGACTGGTGGGGTCGTAGAGAATGGCTGGCAAACCGTGGCTTGGAGCCTCGCTCAAACGAATGTTGCGTGGGATCACGGTGCTGAACACCATGTCGCCGAAGTGGCTTTTCAACTCTTCGTAGATTTGGTTGGCAAGGCGGAGGCGTGCGTCGTACATGGTGAGCAGGAAACCCTCGATTTGGAGCGATGGGTTGAGTTTCGACTTGATGATGCGCACGGTGTTGAGCAACTTGCTGATGCCTTCAAGTGCGAAATACTCGGCTTGCACAGGAATAATCACCGAATCGGCAGCTGTGAGAGCGTTCACGGTAATCAATCCGAGTGAAGGGCTACAGTCGATGAGAATGAAGTCGTATTCTTCCTTTGCGCTTGCCAAAGCCTTTTCGAGCACGCGCTCGCGGTGGGGCTTGTTGATAAGTTCGAGTTCCGCACCCACCAGGTCGATGCGGCTACCCACCAAGTCGAGCCCCTCCACGCAGGTTTTCACCTGTGTGCCGAGAATTGGATAATCGTCGACCAGACATTCGTAAATCGACGACGACATCTGTTTTGGGTCAACGCCGAGGCCCGATGTGGCGTTTGCCTGTGGGTCGGCGTCGATAAGGAGCACTTTCTTCTTGTTCACAGCCAATGAAGCTGATAAGTTGATGGCAGTGGTGGTTTTACCCACACCGCCCTTTTGATTGGCTATTGCTATGATTTTTCCCATAATCTTGCGGGTGTTTTTATTTACTCTGCAAAGGAATTACTTTTTGTTCAATTACAAGTTAAAAAATGCGTTAAATTGAAATAAATGTTGATAACTCGCCACTTTTGTTAATAACTATGTGCTTGTTAACAGGCGTTTGTGATGGGCGGCGCTTGATTTCCTCCCTTTTTCAACATTCGTATTTTTTTGCAAATATGCAGCGACTTGGTATGGTGATCAGGTCGCTGCATATATATTATATAGTGTGTAGAGTGCCGAGATTCGGTGTGCGCTTCGGCACTGCTGTCTATGTCGGGGGGGATTATGTGTCGAGGGTAGCGTAAGTGGCGTTGTCCTCGATAAACTGGCGGCGTGGTGGCACCTCTTCGCCCATGAGCATGGTGAACACGCGGTCGGCTTCTGCCGCATCGCTGATGGTGACACGCTTCAGCATACGGTTCTCTGGGTTCATGGTGGTGTCCCAAAGTTGCTCTGGGTTCATTTCACCAAGACCTTTGAATCGCTGAACACGCACATTCTTTTCTTCGCCAGCGCCATACTTGTCGATAAACTGACGCACCTGCATATCGGTCCAGCAATATTCTGAGTTATTGCCCTTGATAGCACGGTAGAGTGGTGGGGTGGCGATATAGAGGTGACCGTTCTCCACGATTGGACGAATGCAACGGAAGAAGAAGGTCATCAGCAGCGTGGCGATGTGGGCACCGGCCACATCGGCATCGGTCATGATAATCACACGGTGGTAGCGGAGCTTTTCGGGGTCGTAGTTGCGTGGGTCGGTGATACCGAGCGCACGGAAAATGGTGACTACCGATTCGCTTTCGTAGATTTTGTGCTCAAGCACCTTTTCCACGTTCAAAATCTTACCACGCAGTGGAAGAATGGCTTGGAACTGACGGTCGCGGCCTTGCTTTGCCGAACCACCTGCAGAGTCACCCTCGACGAGGAACAACTCCGACTTGGCTGGGTCCTTGCTTGAGCAGTCGGCAAGCTTGCCTGGCAGACCAGAGCCAGCCAATGGCGACTTGCGAATGATTTTTGCGCGAGCGTTTTGTGCCGCATGACGTGCCTGTGCAGCCAAAATCACCTTTTCGATGATGGCTTTGGCAGGTTCGGGGTGCTCTTCCAAATAGTTTTCGAGCGCAGCCTTCACGGCGGAGTTTACTGCGGTGATAGCCTCGGTGTTGCCGAGCTTGGTCTTGGTCTGACCCTCAAACTGAGGTTCGAGCACCTTCACCGACACCACAGCAGTCAAGCCTTGCAGGAAGTCTTCCTTCGAGAGCTCCACCTTGGCCTTTTCAAGCGCTTTCGATTTTTCGGCGTATTTCTTGAGCGAAGTGCCCAAGCCCATGCGGAAGCCCTGGAGGTGAGTACCACCCTCAATGGTGTTGATATTGTTGACAAACGAATAGATGTTTTCCTTGAAAGTCTTGTTATAGGTCATTGCCACTTCCACAGGAATTTCGCCTTCGTTGTTGGTGATATGAATCACGTCGCTGATGAGCGGTTCCTTGCCTTCGTCGAGGTAGCGCACGAAGTCGTCCAAACCGGTTTCGGAGTGGTAAATCTCGGTGCGTGGCACACCGTGCTCGTCCTTGTCGCGCAGGTCGGTGAGCGAGAGGGTCACGCCAGCGTTAAGGTAAGCAAGGTCGCGGAGGCGGTTGCTCAAAATGCTGAACTGATATACTGTGGTTTGGAAAATGGTGGCATCGGGGTGGAAGATAACGGTGGTGCCGTGATCTTCTTCAGCACATTCTCCAATTATTTTCACTTCGCTTGTGGGCTTGCCAAAAGCGTATTCTTGCATATATACTTTGCCTTCACGGCGCACTTCGGCGCGAAGGTAGTCGCTAAGTGCGTTCACACAACTTACGCCCACACCGTGCAGACCGCCCGACACTTTATAGGAGCCTTTGTCGAACTTACCGCCGGCGTGCAGCACAGTCATCACCACCTCAAGTGCCGACTTGTGGAGTTTTTCATGCTCGTCCACAGGAATCCCACGGCCGTTGTCGCTCACGGTGATAGAGTTGTCTTCGCCAATGGTCACAGTGACCTTGTCGCAGAAACCTGCAAGGGCTTCGTCGATAGAGTTATCTACAACTTCTGATACCAGATGGTGGAGTCCTTTCACGTGTGTGTCGCCAATATACATTGACGGACGCTTGCGCACAGCTTCAAGGCCCTCGAGCACTTGAATGTTAGACGCTGAATACTGTTCTTCTTGCTGTTCGATTAATTCTTCTGACATATATTTCACACTTTTCGCAAGGGTCAAAACATCTGTTTCTGGGCCTTTTTAGAGGGTTCGTAGCGCACGTTTTGATGCTTGCGTCATAAAACATACAAATTTACGAAAAAATCCCTCAATCACCAAATTTAAAGCCCTAAAATCCACAAATTTTTCCCCCACCACATCACCCCAAATTCACCCCACAAATTCCTTACCAAATCCCCACCCAAATCCTATCCCCAAAAAGCACCATCAAAACCGTCCCTTTGATGGTATTTGTCTTAAACAACTGTGTGTAAGGTGGCTTTGGATATAAAATAAAGAAAAAAATTGTGTTGGGAATGAAAATGTGTGAGGTTTCGTTTTTTTTTGGTGTTTATTTGTTATATTTGCAGTTGAAAAACCTATAGATTATGGATAAAAGGCATTTGTTTTCTCGTGCGTTGCTATTTGTGGCAATGGTGCTCTTGCTTGGCGTGGCTCAGGCTCGTGCGAATGTGTTCAGTGATTTTAACGAAAAGGAGCAACAACTGTATCAGAATGCTATCCACTTTATGGATAATGGAATGGTGGATACTGGTATTGACTTGCTCAAGGGCTTGGATAAAGCGCATCCTTCCAACAGGGCGGTCGTCTATGAAATTGTGTATGGATATATTGTTAAGCAAGATTATGAAGAAGCATATCAGTGGGCGAAAAAGCTGTTGAAGCTAAAAGATGCAGATGCCGACTCATACTTTATTGCAGGTAATGCCTTCGATTATGTGGGGAAGCGCAAAGAGGCTATTGAAATTTATGAAAAGGGTTTGAAGAAGTTCCCTAACAGTGTCCGCCTGTGGGTGGAAAAGGGCAATATGGCATATATGATGAAGAACTACGATGAGTCTGTGGGATGTTATGAACATGCCATTGATGTTGATCCGAATTACGACGCGTCGTATTATCGTCTTGCCAACTTATATGCTATGTCAACCGACCCTGTTTGGGCTGTGATGTATGCTCAGAATTACCAATTGCACGCGAGCAAATATGATCGACTGATGGAAATGGGGAAACTCATCTATGATTTGTATCGCGAAAATGTGACTCGCAAAGATGGCAAATGGGAGGTGACTTTCACTAAAACAGTGAATTTTTCGGCGTATGCTTCGCAGGATTGCGATATTCCTTACAATGGATATTTCTATCATCTGCATAAGGTTGTGCTTGATGAGGGTGGTTTCGCAGGTGATACACTCACGCTTGCAGATGTGGCGAAGCTGCATCGTAAATATGTGGAGATAGCCGACACAACGGCACACGACTATTACAATGTGCCGGTGCTGGATATGGAACGCGCAGCACTGCACGAAGGATATTTAGATGGATATATTATGTGGATGCTTCGTGGAGCCGACGCGGGATTTGGAAACAAGTATTTTGGAACCGAACAGTGTGATTCGGTGGTAGACGCATTTGTGGAATGGTATAATAATGATTATAACAAAAGAGGTTACAGAATGGGCGAGACTCGCCCCAAAACCACGGTTACTGCACTTGTGCCGGTGCCTCGCTTCGACGACCTGAAGGATGAGAAGGCTTGCAAGGTGCATCGTGATGAAATTCGCGCCATTGCTAAATGGGTGCTTGACGCTAAGCCGGATACCGCCAGTTTGTTGCAAAAAAAGATGTCGGGTGCAATGTTTGCATGGATATTGAATACCGATGAGGTGTCTTTGGTTTTGGATATGAATCCTTTGCAAATTCAAAAGCATATTCTGCCATATTTTATGGCTGCGACTATTGAGCATTTGTGCGGTCAAAATAAGAGGAAATTAGACTGCTCTGATTTTGTGAAAGTGATGATGAAGGTGGTTTACTATGTTCGCAAGTATAAGGATTTGCTTGGCTTGACCGAAAAAGAACTGAATGTGATTAATCAAGACGATGAAACGCTCAATGCGTTATTCAAGGCTGATTTCGAGAAAGTGAGCAAAGAGAGAAATATGAACATTTTAACAAGTGAGGACCTTGTTTCCCCTCAACAATCATCTGAGAAATAATTAGGCATTTTTCGCAAACACAAAAAGCACCATCAAATGAACCGATCCTTTGATGGTGCTTGCCTTTGATGGTGTTTGGTGGTAAGGTGCTGTGGTTTTTGGGTTGGATAGTTAGATTCCTTTTGTGAGGAATTGGCGGAGGTGTAGGTGTGTCACGCCTTTGTAGTCGCTGCTTTTGAGTAGTGGCGATGCCGAGATAACGTATTTTGGATAGTTGTCGGGGATAAGGCAGAGATTTCCGAATTCCCTTTCTTTTGTTTCTTGATTGGCGATTAGATAAGCCACTTGCACATACGCTTTTTTGCCAGGTTTTGTGCACACGAAGTCGATTTCACCAGCCCTTAGTTGCCCCACTTTCACGGTGTAGCCCAGATGCAGCAAATGCAGATACACCACATTTTCAATCACTTTTTCAATGTCGGTGTCGCGCTCACCGCCAGCAATGAAGTTGCGCAAACCGATGTCGCCGAAATAGCATTTGCTGTTCGACTCCAGTAGTTTTTTGCCGTGAATGTCGTATCGGTCCACTTTGTGGGTGAGATACGCCTCGCAGAAATACGACATGTAGTTGAGCACAATGTTGGTGGAGACTTCCACGTTTTGCGACCTCATGTATTTCACTATACTGTTGGCAGAGTTAAGTTTGCCTATGGTGTCGGCCATAAACACGACGAGGTTGCGAATGAAAGGAATGTTGCGAATGGTGTGTCGCTCAATGATGTCTTTCAGCATAATGGTGTTGAACACCCCCGAAAGGTATTCGCTCACCATGCCTTCATTGTCAATACCTATGTCTTTAAGTGCAGGAAGTCCACCAAAATTGAGGTATTTCCAAAGTGCTTCGTCGCTATCTGTTAGGTTATGGAACTCAAGAAACTCGGTATAACTAAGGCTTTGAACATGAATTTCTTCATAGCGTCCGGCAAGCAGTGTGCTCAGTTCGCCCGATAGCATTTTTGAGTTAGAACCAGTGATGATGATGTCGGTGGAGTCTTCCGTGCGGAAACTTCGTACCGAATGTTCCCAACCGGCGATGTCTTGCACTTCGTCGATAAGAATATAGTTGTGCTTGCCAGCGGCGAAATGCTCGTCGATGTAGCCGTTGAGATGCTCGTGATTTTGTATGTAATTAAAGTCTTTCTTTTCCTTGTCGATATATATGATGTTGGCATTTGGCTCTGTTTTGTGACGAATCACAAAATCCTTTAATACAAAACTTTTGCCCACACGACGCGGACCTACAAGGACAATGATTTGCCCTTTTCCAAGCCAAGCATCCACTCGCTTCGCATAATATGTTCTTGAAATAATTTCCATAACTAAAATCCTTTCTCACTGCAAATATATAAATTTTATCATTTATAGACAACAAAATTAGCACAAAATGTTATTTTATCATTTATGGACAACAAAATTGCAAAAATTGTGGTTTTGTTGTTTACGGACAATGAAATTGCGTGGGGGTGTGGTTTGTGGGGAGGAAAATGAATAGCGAGGCTGTGTCGGTGGGGTGACACGGCCTCGCTTGTATGTTTCGCCTTGTGGGGGGCGGTTAGAGGGCGGATTTTAGGCGGGTGATAAATTCGTCGGCTTGGGCGATGGTGAGGGTGAGTGGGGGGAGCAGGCGAATCATGTTGGTGCCGCTTGCACCAGTGAACACGTGCTGCTCGTGAATGAGGCGGCTACGCAGTTCTTTCACCGGATAGTCAAACTCCATGCCTATCATTAAGCCACGGCCTCGCACTTCCTTGATGCCGGGAATCTTTTTCAGTTCCGTGAGCAGGTGTTCGCCCACTTTTCGTGCGTTCTCCACCAGTTGCTCTTTCTCGAAAATTTCGAGCACTGCGATGGCTCCGGCGCAGCCGAGGTGGTTGCCGCCGAAGGTGGTGCCAAGCATTCCATAAACAGGCTTGAACTCTGGACTACAGATGAGTGCGCCCATGGGGTAGCCGTTGCAGATGCCTTTCGCCATCGTCACGATGTCGGCTTTGATGCCGCTCCACTGGTGGGCGAAGAATTTGCCCGTACGGCCGTAACCGCTCTGAATCTCGTCGAGGATAAGCACCACGCCACTTTCTTGGGTGAGGGTGCGGAGTTGGTGCATAAATTCGTCAGATGGAATCTGAATGCCGCCCACGCCCTGAATGCCCTCGATAATTACCGCTGCCACATCGCCCTTGGCGATTTCAGCCTTCACAGCATCGATGTCGCAGAACGGCACGATGGTCACGTTAGGCGTGGCATTGACAGGGGCTTGGATTTTGGGATTGTCGGTGGCTTCCACAGCAAGCGAGGTGCGCCCGTGGAACGCTTTGCTGAAGGCGATTACGCGTGGCTTGCCAGTGTGGAACGAAGCCAATTTCATCGCGTTTTCGTTGGCTTCCGCACCTGAATTGATGAGGAAAAGTTGGTAATCGTCGTAGCCGCACGCCTTGCCCAGTTTTTCAGCCAAGCGCACTTGCAGACTGTTGATTACGGAATTGCTGTAGAACACCAGGTTTTCGGCTTGCTTCTTCAGCGCATCGATATAGTGGGGGTGGCTGTGGCCTACCGAAATCACGGCATGGCCACCGTAAAGGTCGAGATATTCGGTGCCGCTGGCATCGTAGGTGTGGCAGCCCACGCCCTTCACAATCTCGATATCAAATAATGGATATACGTCGAATAATTTCATGACTTTCTTCTTTTGGATTCTCACACAGATTCAACAGATTCAACGGATTTTTTTATTCAACAGATTGCTTTTTTTCTGTTTAATCTGTTGAATCTGTGTGAGATTGTTAAAATGCTGAGGCTTTGAGGACGAGGCCGGTGCGCTCTGGCAAGCTGAAGAGCAGATTCATATTGTGTACGGCGGTGCCTACTGCGCCTTTCAGCAAATTGTCGATAGCAGATGTGATGAGGATTTTTCCGTCGATTTTATCAATGTGAATCAGGCATTTGTTGGTGTTCACCACATCTTTGAGGTCGATTTCCTTGTCGGTCACGAAAGTGAACGCATGAGGAGCGTAATATTCCTCGTAGGTGCGCTTCACATCTTCCAACTCGGCATCGCTACGCAGGTAGAGCGTGGCGAAGATGCCGCGCGAGAAGCAACCACGCATCGGAATGAAGTTGAGTTCGCTATCAAAACCAGGTTGGAGCAGCGTGAGCGACTGACGGATTTCGAGCAAATGCTGATGCTTGAACGGCTTGTAGATGCTCACATTGTCGTTGCGCCATGAGTAGTGCTTCGTGGGACCTGGTTTCACGCCAGCGCCGGTGCTGCCCGTCACGGCATGGATATGCACATCGGCGTTGAGCCAGCCGTTTTTCGCCAGTGGGAGCAATGCCAACTGAATGGCAGTGGCAAAGCAGCCAGGGTTGGCGATATGCTTGGTGGCGGTGGTGATGCGCTCGCGGTTCAGTTCAGGCAAACCGTACACGAAATCGTGCACACCGTCGGCTATGCGGAAATCTTGCGCAAGGTCGATGATACGGAGCGATTCTGGAATCTCGCCCTTATGCTCTTCGAGGAAAGGCTTCGAGAAGCCGTGAGGCGTGCAGAGAAACAGCACATCGATTTCGCTCAACGGCGTGTCGGCCACGAACACAAGGTCGGTTTCGCCGATGAGTCCTTGGTGCACGCTGTCCACGCGGTTTCCGGCGTTGCTGGTGCTGCTTATCCATTTCAGTTCCACCTCAGGGTGGCAAATGAGAAGTCGGGTGAGTTCGCCAGCGGTGTAGCCGGCTCCACCTATGATACCTGCTTTAATCATCGCTCTACAAATCCTCCTCTTTGCCGTTCTTGATTTGGTTGTAGTGGTACACCTTCAGCGGATTGGCGTAGATTTTGGTGAAGCCCTTCACATCGTCGGCGCTCCACGCCTTGTTCATTTCGCCATATTCGCCAAAGTTGGTCTTGCTCAAGTCGTAGTCGCTCTCCACGCCCACCAGTTCATAGCGGTAAGGCTTCAGGTCGATAATCACACGGCCGGTGACATTGCGTTGCGACTCCACCAAGTAAGCCTCGATGTCGCGCATCACAGGCTCCAGATAGTAACTTTCGTGGAAGAACATGCCGTACCAGTTGCCCAGTTGCTCCTTCCAGTATTGCTGCCACTTGGTGGTGGTGTATTTTTCGAGCAACTTGTGGGCGGCGATAATCAGCAATGGAGCCGCAGCCTCGAAGCCCACACGGCCCTTGATGCCGATAATGGTGTCGCCGAGGTTGATGTCGCGGCCTATGCCGTAAGGAGCCACCATATCTTCAAGGTCTTGAATTGCCTTCACCTTGTCGGGGTAGGCGGTGCCATTGATGGCAGCGATTTCGCCCTTTTCAAAGTCGATGGTGATGCGCTTGTCCTCTTTGGCTGTCATCTGACGCAGGAATGCGCTTTCTGGCAAATTCTCGTTGCTGTGCAGCGTTTCCTTACCGCAGATGCTTGTGCCCCACAAGCCTTCGTTGTAACTGTATTCGAGTTTCTTGAAGTCGCCTTCGAAACCGTGGTCCTTCAAGTAGTTGATTTCATAATCGCGAGTGAGCGAGAGGTCGCGTGTAGGAGTGATGACCTCGATTTCGGGAGCCAGCACTTGGAAAGTGAGGTCGAAACGGATTTGGTCGTTGCCTGCGCCTGTGCTACCGTGTGCCACGCAATCGGCACCAATCTCCTTGGCGTAGTTGATGATAGCGATGGCTTGGAACATACGTTCCGAACTTACAGAAATAGGGTAGGTGCCATTGCGCAGCACATTGCCCATCACCATATATTTGATGCTTTTTTCGTAATATTCTTGCGTCACGTCGAGGTTCACGTGCTTCACAGCACCCAGTGCCAGCGCATTTTTCTCGATGGTCTCCAGCTCTTCGGCGCTGAAGCCGCCAGTGTTGGCTGTGGCAGTGTAAACGGCGTAGCCGCAGTCTTCTGAAAGATATTTCACGGCGAAAGAAGTGTCGAGTCCGCCGCTATAGGCGAGCACCACTTTCTTGCGCTCTTTGTTTTTGCCTTTTGTATTCATGTCGGTGTCGTATGTGATTTCTTCGTTGATATGTTCGGCGGGGTCGTAGAGCAGTGCAGTGCACAGGCATTTAGCTCCGCCATTGCGTTGTAGAATGTCGAAATTCACGCAACTTTCGCAACCTTTCCAGAATTGCTCGTCGCGGGTGAGAACTTCAAAAGTCACGGGCTTGAAGCCGAGCTTCGTGTTCATGTTGAGCACGGCAGCGCCAGTAGTGAGGCTGAACACCTTAGCAAGCGGATAGCGTTCGCGAGCTAAGGCGAAAACTCGTCGTTTGATCATAGTAGCCACGCCGATACCTCTAAAATCGGGGTGAACGATAAGTCCTGAATTGGTTACAAACAATTGGTGGTCCCAGCTTTCGATGTAGCTGAACCCTGCAAATCGGCCGTGGTAGAGCGCCAAAACTGCTTTGTTTTGTCGCATCACTTTTTCCAGATACTCGTGTGTACGGCGAGCGATACCAGTGCCACGAACCTTGGCGGCTGCCGCCATCGTGTCGATAATCTCATCTATGTATTTGAGATGCGACTCTCCAGCCACCACAATTTCAATGTCTTTGATGTCAATCATTTTTTTTGTTACTACGAATCAAATTTCTAAATTCCGTTATTATCTAAAGTCACAGCCCGCACATAAATATATGTGAGGCGTGTTGAGAAAAAATCAAATTAGTGTGTAGTTTCGTGTGTGAAAGCGTGTCACCTTTCAGAGAAAGGCAGTGAATGGGGCTTAGCCGATGATGTCGGCAGGCAGGAATCGGGCAAAAAACTCGTTCGATTCCTTGCGCGAGATGCCCTCTCGGAGCAACACGAACACCGTGTCGGCACCAGCGATAGTGCCCAGCACCATGTGGGCGTGGCTCATGTCGATGTCGTATGCCAGACCGGTGGCATAGCCGTTTCTGGTCTTGATTACCGCAATGTTGCCAGAATAGTCAAGCGACACAAACCCGATTTGCGCACCGCCTGTAAGTCCCTTCTGCCCTTTCATGAGCATGGAGTCTTGCAGTTCGTTGCTGTCGGGGATGATATACATGTATTCGCCCGCATCGTTAGCCACTTTCGTCACCTTTAGTGTCTTCAAGTCGCGCGACAGGGTGGCTTGCGTCACCGCGATACCATGCTGCTTCAGCAGTTCGGCAAGCTCGTTTTGGCTTCCGATGCAGTTCTTTTTTACTAACTCTATAATTACTTGGAGTCGATTTCTTTTATTCTTCACGATAGCAATGATTTGTGAGTTGGTGGATAAATGAAATTTTTTGGCTCAGTAGCGTATTTTAATTAATTATTGGGGGCTAAACAGTGCTGTAAGTACTTGACTTTCTTTCCCACATCAATCAGACAAAGGTAGTAATAAAAATTGTAAATAGAAGAATTTTGCCAATATTTTAATGAATTTTTATACAAATCCCCACTCCAACTTCACATTCAAAACAAAACTCCGCCAAAAAATGAAGAACGAACCACGCAGTCCCCATAGCATACGGGGACTGTCAAAAAAGCAAGTAATGGATTTTAAGTATGGATAATGTCGTGCCCTATATCAGAAAGGACATACTTCTGGTTCTTGCTGGTAGGTTTGTTGGGTATGGTCATTGAGATTGCCCCCATTGCAAGTAATTTTTCAAGATACTTTCGCTTCTTTTGCTTGTAAGATATTTTGTCTATTCCCTCCAACATCTCTTGAGCAGAGACCTCTTTCTTTGCTCTTATAAGGCAAATAGCCAAGAAGCCTAATTCGCTCATAGACATATCTTGGACATATCTTGGACATATCTTGGACAAATTAATTCTAATTTGCTCTATATCAGTGTCTCTAATACTGCTCGCATCTTGGACAAAATCTATTCTGGCTGGTATGTCAATCAAGAAATAGGAACGTGACTCATCTGTTTCAATCGTTGCTTTAGGCGAACCGTTCTCTCTGAGTTTCTTCTGTATAGTGGGAATTCCTGTGGCTCTACCTTCGGTAAGGTCCAATTCTTTAAGAAACTCTCCTAATCTGCGATTACGGTATCTGCGCGACCGAAGAATGTTTGCCTCTTTAAGCGACTCCATACTTATAGACCGGTCAGGTCCAGAATAGCTCAGTATGCTGATTCTATTGGGTTCGATGGTGATTTCTACCGGTTCACGTTCTTTGTAGTCTCTGTGGTATAGGGCATTTACAACCGCTTCTTCTAATGCTTGAAACGGATAATTGAACACCTTTACTGAATGCTCGTCATCAGTAGGCTTGGTGATTCGCTCCTTTATAATATTGGTACGCAAATAATCCAATGTGCGGCGTATCATCATGGGTACTGGGCCTAAAATCGATGGCACCTCAATGAAATTTTCGGGATTTTTCTCTCGCCCTTCAGGAAATACAACAATATCTACCTGTGTTGTTGGAAAGAATTTTTCGGGATGTTCTGCAAACATCATTGCTGCCACATTCTTAATGCTCTTTTTTTCTTTAGGTCCATCATATAGTTGCATTTGATCCAAAATCCTCTCCATATCGGTAGCAAAGTTGGCTTTTGCTAACCGACTGTCAATCTTTGTTAGATAGTCTTTCAATAATAAAGGCGAGATGTCATCAATGCTTATGTTTTCGTTGCCACGGTCGTCAAATGGAACTCTGTTAGCCATATCTCTTAGTTGGTCAAGAAATTCGCCTTTGGCTTCTATTGACGAAGTGCCATATCTGATATAGAAAATGGGCTTTTTAAGTTTTGCATTTACATCTGCTGGTGCTGTGTATGGGCGGTTGTGTCCAGCTGTAGCCCAAATCACTACCAAATATTTACCATCAACTTCTTCAATTGATACCCTCGGCGCATATACTGGCTCTATCAGCTGGTTGTACTGAAGCACCTCTCTTTGAATCTTGTCAAGGTTTTCCTCTGGTACACCTTTCACAGGACGAACAGCTATGCCATTCTTTTCGGCAACACCAATGATTATATATCCACCGCCGAGATTGTCAATGTCATTGGCAAACGCACAGATGCTATGATAGATGGATGTTGGGTTCCATCCTTCCTTGAACTCGATCCTGTTTGATTCTACGCGTTGCTTATGGAGCAGGTCTTCTATATTTATTGGTAATGCCATAATGGTTTCAGTATTAATGATGCAAAGATACAGAATTTAATCTAAAACCATATTGCAAGCTGATGTGAAATTGTTGAGAATGGTGATGTTGGTTATAAAATTGGGGTTAATTTTTTTTGTGTGGGAGGGGTGGGGGAAATAAAAAAGCCTCCTTTGAAAGGAGGCTTTTGGTGACCCCGGAGGGGCTCGAACCCTCGACCCATTGATTAAGAGTCAATTGCTCTACCAACTGAGCTACGGAGTCATGATGTTTATTCGTTTCCGAATTGCGAGTGCAAAGTTACGACAATTTTTGAAACCTGCAAAAAAAAATCTGCGTTTTTTTCAAAAAAAGTGCATTTTTTGTCGTTTTTCTTGTTTTTTCGCCTTCTTGTGCCTCTGTTTTGTGCGTTTTTGGTCCGAAATTCGGATAAACCCAAATCGGTCATTAGACCGTATGAGCCACAAGCCCTAATGGCCGATTTGGGATAAAAAGGAAAAAGCGATGGCTTTGGCAAAAAATTGCTATCTTTGTAGAAAATAGGCAGCATCTCAGCATAGCAATCAAGCAAGCTTGTTGCTCTGCGTTCGATTTGCGCTATCTTTGTAGAAATATAGATATAAATATGTCAAATCAAGAAAAACGACCGCTGATTTTAATCAGCAACGACGACGGATTCTCGTTCAACGGTATTAAGACTCTTATAAAAGTGGCTCGCAAATACGGCGATGTGGTGGCTGTGGCTCCTGCCATGCTGCAAAGTGGCAAAGGATGCTCCATCACATTCTTCGATCCTCTGCGCGCGTTGAAGTTGAAAGAAGAGGATGGCTACACCGAGTATCAAGTGCCAGGCACGCCCACCGACTGCGTGAAACTCGCCCTCGACCAACTGCTTGGCGGCCGCAAACCTGATTTGGTGCTTTCTGGCATCAACCATGGCTACAACTACGGCATCTGCACACTTTACAGTGGCACGATGGGCGTGGTGTTTGAGGCTGCGGTGCATCATTTGCCTGCTGTGGCATTCTCCGCCGAGCCGTTTGCCCCCGAATCCGACTTCACCTCCTACGAGCCGTGGATTGAAAAAGTGCTCGAAAGGGTGCTCGAAAGCGGATTGCCCGACGGCATCTGCCTGAACGTGAACATGCCCGAAAACGCTAAAGGCATGAAGGTGGTGCGCACAGCCATGGGCAGATGGGAGAAAGAGTTTGAGCACCGCATGGACCCTCGTGGCTTCGATTATTACTGGGTGACAGGTGAATACCGCCTTGACAATCCCGACGATGCCGAAACCGACGTGCGCGCTGTGGAAGATGGTTGGGTGGCAGTCACCCCATGCCGCGTAGATCCCACCGGTCACGGCGTTTTAGACCAAATTTCGGCATTGCTCAAATAGGTTTTCTGCACCCTAATGACCGATTTGGGTTAAATCACATTGATTATAATGTGTAAGTCGTGATAATTTTGTAATTTTGCACGATATTTCAATTTAACAAAACAAGAAAACAGCATAACTATAATGGAAAGAAAGGTTAGAGTGCGTTTTGCACCATCTCCAACAGGTCCGCTTCACATCGGTGGAGTGCGTACTGCACTGTATAACTATCTGTTTGCTCGCCAGCACGGTGGCACAATGATTCTCCGCATTGAAGATACCGACTCAAACCGTTTCGTGCCAGGTGCCGAAGCGTATATCAACGAGGCACTTCACTGGCTCGGCATTGGCATTGATGAAGGCGTGGCTGAAGGTGGCGAATACGGACCCTACAAACAAAGCGAGCGTCGCGACATCTACCGCAAGTATGTGAAGCAGCTGCTCGACGACGGCAAGGCGTATATCGCATTCGACACCCCCGAAGAACTCGACGCAAAGCGTGGCGAAATCAAGAACTTCCAATACGACGCATCCACTCGCATGAGTATGCGCAACTCGCTCTCGCTCCCTGCAGAGGAAGTGCAAAAACTCATCGACGCCGGCACCAACTATGTGGTGCGCTTCAAGATTGAGCCAGGACGCAACGTGGTGGTACACGACCTCATTCGTGGCGATGTGACCATCAACTCTTCCATTCTCGACGACAAGGTGCTCTACAAGCGTGCCGACGACCTTCCCACCTACCACTTGGCAAACATCGTGGACGACCACTTGATGGAGGTGAGCCATGTGATTCGTGGCGAGGAATGGCTGCCAAGCGCACCATTGCACGTGCTTCTGTACGAGGCATTCGGCTGGTCCGACACCCAACCTGAATTTGTGCACCTGCCACTGCTGCTCAAGCCCGACGGCAAAGGCAAATTGAGCAAGCGCGACGGCGACCGTCTTGGTTTCCCTGTTTTCCCACTCGAATGGCACGACCCCAAGAGCGGCGAAATCTCTTCAGGCTATCGTGAAAGCGGCTATCTGCCACAGGCGGTGGTCAACTTCCTCTCGCTCCTTGGCTGGAACCCAGGCGACGACCGCGAAATCATGAGCATGGACGAGCTGATTCGCGACTTCTCGTTCGCACACTGCTCAAAGAGTGGCGCAAAATTCGACTTTGAAAAGGCAAAATGGTTCAACCACGAATATCTGATGGCTACCGACGACGCAGCTCTTGCCGAACTGTTCAAGCCAGTGCTCGCTGAGCATGTGGATGTGGCTCAATTCACCGACGAATACATTGCCGAGGCAGTGGGCACGGTGAAAAACCGCATCAACTTCGTGAAAGACCTTTGGACCAACGCCGCATTCTACTTCCAGGCTCCTGTGGAATACGCTCCAAAAGACGTGAAAAAGCGTTGGAAAGAAGACACCCCAAAACTGATGGGCGAACTCATCACCGTGCTTGAAGGCATCTCCGACTTCACCGACGCTGCCGCCACCGAAGCCACTGTGATGGCTTGGATCAAGGGCAACGAATACCACATGGGCAACGTGATGAACGCGTTCCGCCTCACTGTGGTGGGCGAATGTAAAGGCCCTCACATGTTTGAAATCACTCGTTTGCTTGGAAAGGAAGAAACCATCGCCCGCATCAAGCGTGGCGTAGAGGCTATTCACCTTCCTAATGAATAATATACAGTAGGCACAGACATGGCTAAAAAGTGGTTGGTCGTGATGGCGATGTGGCTTATGGGCGTGGCTTATGGCAATGCCCAGGAAGTGGTGTGGAGTGTGGATTTTGATTCACACTTTGCCAACCGTGAGGGTGGCGACGAACTTCGCCCCGACCAAACTTTCCTCTTCACCCGCTTGGCACCCGAAATCGGCATACAGTTGGGCAATCAGCGAAACGGTCACACGCTCAAAGGTGGTGTGAGTTGGCTACAACCCCTCAACTCCGACGCTACCGATGCAAAGGTGACACCCACGCTCTACTACCAGTACCGCCACAAGGGCTGGAGCGTGAATGTGGGTATGATTCCACGCACCGAAATGGTGGAGCACGCCCCACGCTACCTGTGGAGCGACTCGCTGGCTTACCGCCAGCCCAACATTCGCGGTGTGCTTGCCCAGTATCAGAAGCGCCCCGGACGTGGCTATGCGCAACTGTTCTTAGACTGGCGACAGCAGCAAGCCGACTTCCGTCGCGAGGCATTCAATGTGCTCATCAGCGGAAAGGCGTATGTGGGCAATGTGTGGTTTGGAGGCCATGTGCAATACAATCATCTGGCAAAATCAAAACTGGCACCAGAGGGCGAAGGCGTGAACGATGATGTTACTGTCAACCCTATGGTGGGCTTCGATTGGAAAATTGCGCCAAAGGCATCGCTGAAAGTGAAGGCTGGTGCCATCATCAACCTTGAGCGCGACCGTTCGGAAGAGAACGGCTGGAAAGCACCTTGCGGCTTCATCGGCAATGTGCAAGGCCGTTGGAAATGGCTTGAGGCAGAGCAGAATGTGTATGCTGGTGGCAATCTTTTCCCACTTTGGAACAAGTATGGCAGCGAACTCAATTTGGGCGACTCCTACTATTGCTCCAAGTTTTACAGCCGCACCGATTTGCGTGCCCATATTGTGCAGACGCGTTTCGTTGACCTCAACGCGTCGCTCACCTTCCATGTCACAGATAAGATAACAGGATTTTGGCAACAGGTGAGTTGCCGCTTTTACATAGACCAAGACCTTTGGAAGCATCGTCGCAGCAAGAATTACTTGCGTGGCGGCAGAATGCTGCAAAGCAATTTTTAGAGAGAGTAATGAGAGCAATATATAATTTAGGAATTAAAGCGTATAGGCAGGGTGTGCGTTTGGCTGCATTGCGCAACCATAAGGCACGCTTGATGATTGACGGGCAAAAACGCACTTTCGACTTGCTGCGCGCCACGCTTAATCCCGAAAACAAGAATATTTGGATTCACGCTTCATCGCTTGGCGAATTTGAGCAGGGCCGTCCGCTGATTGAGCGCATCAAGAGCGAAAACCCCGACGCACACATCGTGCTGAGTTTCTTTTCGCCCAGTGGCTACGAAGTGCGCAAGAATTACGACAAGGTGGACGTGGTGTGCTACCTCCCATTCGATGTGCCATCGGAAGTGAGGAAGTTTATCGACTTGGTGAATCCCTCGATGGCGATTTTTGTGAAATATGAGTTCTGGGGCAACTACCTGAGCGAACTGAAGCGCAGAGCCATCCCCACCTACATCATTTCATCCATTTTCCGTGAGGGGCAAATCTTCTTCCGTCCGTGGGGCGGCATGTTCCGCGACATGCTCCGCTGCTTCACACGCATTTATGTGCAAAACGAGGAATCGCGTCAACTGCTCAAGACTATCAACATCGACAATGTGGAAGTGGCTGGGGGCAATCGCTT
>ERZ780014.323-NODE-323-length-23216-cov-2.84478_pt1 | contig 23216 bp, 10 predicted proteins | sample MGYA00511929_ERZ780014 | MGnify/ENA primary metagenome ERZ780014 (study PRJEB29588, sample SAMEA2155132) | human gut metagenome | biome: human gut; feature: human-associated habitat; material: faeces | place: Denmark | collected 2008/2010 ...
GTTTGCGTTCGGCGGAAGGAATGCCCATGTAGAGCAACGGCAGTTCGATGTTTTCGTATACGTTCAGTTCGTCAATCAGGTTGAAGCTTTGGAATACGAAACCAATGACCCCTTTACGCAGGCTGGTGCGTTGTGCTTCGGTGTATTTGGATACTTCCTTTCCATTGAGGTAGTATTCTCCGCCCGAAGGGTTATCGAGCAAGCCGAGGATATTCAGCAATGTAGATTTACCGCAACCGGAAGGTCCCATGACTGCGACGAACTCACCTTCTTTCACTTCGATGTTCACATTGTTCAAAGCCCATGTTTGCACTTCTTCTGTCTTGAAGATTTTTTGCAGGTTTACTGTTTTAATCATAATAGTGATAATTTTAATTAGTAATATTGTTTATTCATTTTTTATTATCTCGGCTGGATTGATATGCATGATCCGGTAAATTTTATATGCGGTGGTGAGGAATATCATGAAGGCTACGCTGAAGAATAACAGAATTCCCCAATCCCAGCCCTGTATACATTTCACTGTACCTTCGCCTATTGATAGCAGCATCAGTCGTACCAAAGGATAAGCAACCGCAAAAGCCAGCAGGAAAATCACCAGATAAGCTTTACCGAATATACCGGCAATGATCCATGGGGTAGCTCCGTTGATTTTACGAATGGCTATTTCCTTCTGTCGGCTGACTGTGTCCATGGAGATGGCCGAATAGATGCTCAGTACGACCAATAGTATACTTACAACGGCCAGGATTGTCATCGCCACTTGTGTCATATACATTGATCCCATCATCGTTTGTTTATTATCAGATAGGGAGCGGATTTCAAGAGGCAAGGTTGTGGGTACGTAGTTACGACAGATATCAGTGATGCGCCGGATACTTTTGGCAGCGTTTGTACCCGGTGCCAGCTTGACATAGAAATACCTGAAATGGTTGCTGGGGAAAAATACCGAACCGATGGTTCCTCTTCCCTGAGTTTCTTTATAGAGCTCTTTGAAAGTACCGATGATGCGGTAACTCTGGCCCTCAATCTCTACTCTGTCTTGCACGTTGTCCTTATCCAGTTGTAGTCTGAAAGCCTCACTGACATAAACGGTACCTTCTGCATCTCCATTCACTTCTTTTCCTTGCAATGGGATCTTCAGGAATTTAAAGTAACTCGGAGCTCCCATTGCTATGTTAATCATGACCTCCGATTGGTCAGCTTTCTTATAGGTGCGCATAAAATGATTTCCACTTTGCAAATCATCTGTCATGGTTAGTGTCTCTATACACTCCGGCAATGCTTGAATATCAGATAATATAGGGTTTATGTGCTGCCACATACGTTGACTGTTCACCTTCAGGGAAATGATATTTTCTTCTTCTTCGGATGTAAGCGGATTGTATGCCTGACCGAACGCTTCGTGCCACACCATATTGACGCCAAGTGTACTGCCCACAAAGAAAATGGCAATGCCTAATTGCAACCACATCATAATTGAACGGAAAATATGACGGCTACGGTTATTGTTGATTTGGCTGATTATGCTCACTTGCCGTAAACGGCGGATAGGAAACCATATTACGAGCATACAGATCATCAGAAGTGCAATATATATTTGAAACTGTACAACGTAGATAGATGACAAGGGCAAATCGGGCATATCATGGCTTGGAATGTATATTTCCGCAAGATTTATCATGAGTTCCGTTAGAACCAGAGATAAAAGAAATGCAGTGGACATCATCCAAAATACTTCAGCAAAAAGGAGCAGAAACAGTCCTTTTATCTCGGATCCCATACATTTGCGAAGCGCCACTTCACGCTGACGGTTATAGAACATCTGAATGATGAACTTAAGGAAATTAATCAGCCCTGAAACCAGGATAAGTGAGGCTATGAACAGTATTAGAAACTGCACCATTGTCAGTTCCTTATCTTGCCGCATACTGAACATGGCGTGAGGGTGCACTGTATCTTCACCCCGTTGCCACGTTATGGACTGTAGACTATTGTTTAGCATTTCCATAGTTGCCTTAGGCGATAGATAACCTTGTACACTCAAGGCGTCATAAGTCATGATTTCATAGGAGAAATAACAATCGATTTTGGGGTCTTGCAGTCCGTTATCTTCCACTACATTCACGACTTTAAAGCTCTGTATTGTATTTTCCGCTATACTTTGTGGGTTAGCAAGGCGTATGGTTGTTCCAATGGGATTTGCAGTGCCGTACGCTTTGCTCGCAAAATTATGGGATAATACCACTTCATCAGGTGCTTCGGGAAGTCGGCTGCCATGTAGCAATTTTCTGTTGTTATAGGAGAAAAAGTTACTGTTAACCCCTCTATAACCTATCAGAAAAGGTAAGTTACGTTGTTCGTTATCAATGACTTCTATTTCCGTAGAATTGTTAAAGGATTGTATGGTCAGGTATTCCAATCCACTGATAGATTGCTCTTCCAGTCGTTTTATTTCACTGGTTCGAAAAACAGAATTTTGATTTTGGCTGACTGTTATTCTTATCCGTCGCTCGCTGTCAGGCAAGTTTTCAAGTTTGCTCCATTCCTGCATGAAAAAGCATACAATGGAATAGCATACGATTCCCACTGCCAGGCAAAGGGCGGAAATGAAACTGTGAGTCTTGTACTTCAGCAGATTTCGTAGAGCAACTTTCAAATAATGTAATACCATTGTTCTTATTCGTTTTTAATTACTTCCGCCGGATTGGTTCTTGCTATCCGCAAGATACGGAAAAGTATTGTAAAGCCTGTAATAAAAGTAACAATCAAGAATATGCAGAGCCAGAAAAGCAGACCGCAGTCAAAGAATACCGTATACATTTGTTTCCATAACATCAATACAACATATACAAGCGGGAATGCAACGATGGCACTACACAATAACAAGATAATATAAAGACGGGCAAACAACAGGATAATCTGCGGAACATCCGCCCCGTTTACTTTACGGATAGCAACTTCTTTCTGACGTCGTTCTGTATCGAGCGTGATGCTGGAGTATACACCTAACAGTGTGATAATAATGCTGATAACGGCAAAGAACAAAATAATGTCTTTCAGATTGCACTCAAGAGCCTGCGAAACATAGATATCATCCAGGAATGTTTTAGCCTGATAAGTTATATTTTCGGGAAGCATCTCGCGGTAGACTTTCTCAATCCATCGGGCTACTTCCTTTTGCTGGCCCGGATGACTCTTTATGTAACAATGGCCTATGTAGACTGAAGGATCATAAGGCAGGAAAGCATATCCACTACTTCGGTTATATACATCGGCCTGAAAAGGTGCGGATATTCCACAGATTGTGTAGTCGGTATTACCGCTATACAAGTTCATACCGATTACATCTTTCTTCTGTATCTGCTGCCAGACATTATCTACCACAATATCTTTTTCCGTTTGAGGAAGTCTTCCTTGTTCTATGGGAATATTCATGAAAGAGAAGAAATTGGCGGGTACAGCCATGACACTAATATCAACCCAGGAGTTCTCATTTCCCTTTTCGGTCGTTAATCCATTGCCTGACATCCCTTGCATATAACTGACATCTGATAACAGAATTTCTTTCACTCCGGCATGTTGTTTAAAACACTCTATCAACGCCAACTTTTCCTCATTCTTCATAAAGGGATAGTCCAGGGGAATACTAAGAATCTCCGATTTTTCTTTTTGACTTAGCGTATGGATTAAACTATTGGTCGTTTTCTCTGCTTGCAGATATAAAGCAGCCGTCAGGGATACAAATACCCAGCAAATAAAGAACTGGATACCCAGCATAAGGTTGCGTCCCCATTGCTTACCTCTGCGTTTATTGTTTCCATAAATACCTGTTTGCACGGTAATACGACGAATACGAATGGAAACAGACAAACATATAAGGACGCAGAGTATGATAAGAAGAACGATATATTGCAAAGCATGTATTAAAAGCGTTTCAGAGGTAAAAGTCATAGCAAAGCCCGGCAAAGAGAAATTCATGTGATTTCCTAATAATTCTATGCCTGATAATACCAATATGGAGGATATGGATATGACAATCAACGACTGTGTGAATAGCAAGCAGAAAAGTTGTTTCCAGTTGCATCCTATCATTTTCATGATACTGTATTCTTTAGTACGATTGAAGAAAGAACCGATAAGGAAATGGAAAAAATTGATCAGCCCTACTAATAATATCAGTGTACCTACAGTTCCGGTAACTAATCCCAGATAGGAAGCACCTTGTTTTTTCAGTCTGGCTCCCATACTACTGGCAGTGACAGTGTAAGCTTCGCCATACAAAGTATAAGTATAGTCTCTTTTTGAGAATTGCTTTTCTAAATCGGTACATGTAGTTTGTGGTGATAACAACACATAGGTATTTGCTCCCGTCATGTTATACCGTTTGGGACTTTGTAGAAGTCCTTCACTATCGTTTACGGTCAGCATATCTATGTTTTGCATAAAATCCAAACTATTGTTCAGAGGGATATCTTTCATTACTGCTTGAATGGTGTAGACGATACCTCCTGTTTTTGGGGTGCTTTCAGGAGAAGTATTGAGCCTTCTCATGAGAGTCATGTGTTTGCCGATAGCACTTTCTGCATTACCGAATATTTTAATGGCCATAGATTGGCTCAGGATGACGGAGTTAAGAGACTGACTTGCCATTTTCCAATGTCCTGCTACCATTTCCGGAGTGAAGATTTTATTGTAGCAAGTATCTATTTCAATCGTTTCAAGTTCATAAGGTAGCGTCTTTTCCGGAGATAACTCCACATAATAAGGGCGTTCGCGAGGATAGGTTACGGATGAAATGGCTTCCGTTTCTCCCAAAGCCCATGTGCGCAATTCTTCGGCCAGAGGAACTGGAGAACCGGAAAAATATCTGTCTGCCTTGCCGTCATAGAGATTTAATTCTGCTATGCGATCATGATTAGCAAAACAATGGTCTGTGCTTTCTACAAAGCGACTGCAATATATGCAGACACAGAAGCAGAGTAAACCTACTGCCAATCCGATGATGGAAATGATATTTTGTGTCTTATGCTTACACAAGTTTCTGAATGCTATTTTGAGATAATGGAATATCATGGTATATACATTTTATATTTTATATATTCAAAACTTATGCCAAGTATGTAACTTTCTATTTATTAATGATATACTGGTTTTTGTTATAGAGTATTAGTGTGCTATAGTGCACAAAAATAGTGCATATCCGCACATGAATTCTATACTTACTCGGTCTTTATTATATCCACCGGATTTATTTTTGCAATTTTCAAAATGCGGAATATGACAGTAAGTAAAGTCATGAGAACTATCCCAATAAATATGCAAATCCAGAAGCAGAAACCGTCATCGAAGAAGACAATATACATTTGTTTCCATAATTGCAGTATTGTGTATAGCAGTGGAAATGCAATCACTGCTGTTATTATTAATATCCGGACATACATGCGCAAGAACAGATAAAGTATTTGCCATAGTCCCGCACCATTAACTTTACGGATGGCTACTTCTTTGCATCGGTGTTCAGTATCAAGGGTAATGGCTGAATATACTCCCAGTAAAGTAATGATTACACTTACTATTGCAAAAAATAGGATGATGTTCTTCATTTTCGATTCCAATCCTTGTATTTCTTCCAAATCTTGTTGCAGTGTACTGATTTGTGGGAACAAAGTGTATGGAAGTGCTTCACGGAGCACTTGGGATGCATACTCTTCTACGGCTTTTACTTGAGCTGGCAGGCATTTAATGTAGCAATATTCTATGGGTCCTTCCATCTTAAGTGGCAAGAAAGCCATACCCTCACTTCGGAAAAGACTCTCGCTCTGGAAATATACATTGGTTATAAATGAAGATGTAATGCCTTTGACGGTATAGCCACCGTTAAAGTTATACAAGATGTTGCCTAAAATAGGTTTGGGAATCCGTTTTTCTAAAACGTCATCAATTACCATTTCTGTATTGTTTTGCAGATTATTGCCTTTCAACAGAGGAATATTCATGAAATGGAAAAAATTGGGAGCTGCATATATGAAACTACTGTTGATATTAGAATCCCTGTTGTTCTCTTCAGATTGGAATCCGGTAATAGAAATTCCACCGGCATAATTGTTATTTGACAATAATTTCTCTTGCACACCCGAATGTTGTGCTATACGTTCTGTAATGGCAAGTTTCTCTTCATTTTTCATGAAGGTGTAGTTCAGAGGAATACTGAGAATACATTCTTTCTCTTCTTTTGAAAGAGTGCCAAAAAGTGTGGAGGTTGTTTTCTCTGTTTGTAGATAAAGGGATACTGCCAATGTGACGAATATCCAGCAGATGAAAAATTGAATGCACAGCATAGTGTTCCGTATAAAATGTTTGCTCATACGTCTGACATTGCCTTTGATCCCTTCTTGAATGGATATGCGATGGGTATATGCAACAGTCAGTGTACAAATGAGCAAATTCAGTAGAAATATCAGTATAAGATATTCGGAACATTGCTTCATTAGTGATGTTTTGTCTATTTCCAATGTAAATACTACTAACGTAAGATGAAAAAAGGGAGCCAGTAGTTCAATTAAACAAAAAGTAATTAGAAAGGCTAATAAAATAATCAGTGCCGACTGAATGAAAAGCTGTGATAACAGTTGGTGATTACTGCTTCCTAATACCTTACGGAGACTATATTCGCGGCTACGGTTAAGAAATGAGCCGGTAAGGAAATGGAAAAAATTAAGAAGGCCGATAAGTAAAATTAGTATTCCTAATGCAGTGGTAACACTGATAAAGTAAGGGCTGAAGGTTGCACTATAGGCTCCCTTCCCCAATGCAGTTGCACAAATCGTATTATCAGGGAATGCATCGCTGGATAGATTCAGTTCGCGAAGATGATCCTCCAGTTGTTGTACACTTTTCCCTTTATGCAATAAAGTGAAAGTGGAGCAACCGGTCGTAAACTTTCTACTTTCACTCTGGAACAAACCTTCACTATCATTTAGCACTAATAAATCAATTCTATTGCAAAAATTCAAGCTGTTATTTTGTGGTATATCTTTTATGATTGCCTGGATGGTATAGACAGTGCCACCTGAATTTGGGGTAGCATCTGGTGAACTCATTAGTTTTTTGGTCAGTACCATACGTTTACCGATCGGATCACCATTTTCACCAAAAACCTTGCGTGCGGTGCTTTCCATCATAATAATAGCATTGGGAGTATGGACCGCAACATCCCAGGAACCGGCTATAATCTTCGGAGTGAATACTTGGCGGAAACAAGAATCAATTTCGATAGTTGACATTTCAGTAAATGGATATTCCTTTCCGTCTTTCATTTCTATATTGTATGGACGTGGATCAGCATTAGCGATGTGTGTTAAAATGTCCACTTCATTCAATGGTATATCCTGCAATTGCTCAAAGACCGTAGCAGGAGTTCCGGAGAAGAACTCCCCGTTTGAACTCTTTAAAACAATATCGGCAATGTGATCATGATTTTCAAAACATTGGTCAATACTTAGAAAGAAACGACTGCAATACATGCATATACTGAAGCAAAGCAGACACACTGCTAATCCTACGATACTGATAAGATTTTGCGTTTTGTATTTAAGCAAATGACGTATTGCTATTTGAAAATAGTGTTGTAACATTTTTTATGGCGTATTATATATGTATTTATTCACTTTTTATCACTTCTGCCGGATTCTGCCGTGCAGCCTGCCATACGCGCCAACCGATACATAACAGAATAAGTAAACCTATCCCACTAAATATAGCCAGATATATCCATGCACTGATTGTTGTTTGTTCTATATAACTTTCCAGCCATTTTTTCATCAAAGCGTATCCTATAGGAAATGCCATCACTGATGCCGCAACGAGTAATATAAAGTACTCTTTTACAAACATAGCAAGTATTTCTTTTACAGACGCTCCATTTACTTTGCGGATGGCTATTTCTTTGCGCCGCTGCTCGCAACTTAGCGTAATGAAAGAGAATATTCCGAAAGCGGCAATGAGTACGCAAATAATTGAGGCAAAGCCAAGCAGCTTCAATAATAACGTTTCGGATTTCAGGAACTTAGAATATTCCTCTTCTATATTGAGAAGAGAATGATATTCATTATTGCCAGTTGAGATTTTGGCATATACATCATCTACTCGCTTTTTAAGATCCTCCCATGTTCCTGCGCGATATTTTATCAATATATCACCATAGTTGGCATCGGAATCGGAACCTCCCAGACCTCCTTTATTGCAGAATAAAGTAGGTGCTGCCGGGATTGTAGGTGCTGTGATATGGAAGTCTTTTACAATTCCGACGATTGTAACTCCTTGGTGAATATTGATTTTCTTACCTATCGGATCATCTAAGCCTAATCTTCTTGCACAAGTCTCGTTGATGATAGCCTTATCCGCATCATCCGGTTTTAGCATTTCACCTTCTATTAGTTTCAGGTTGTAGAAATTGATAAATTCCCTCCCTTCTCTTATGCAGATGATATCTACTCTATCTTCCTTATCCGTGCTTTTCTTTCCTTCCCAACTGTTTATCCTGTAAGTCAGTGTACTATATCTTGGAAATAAAGGTTCACATCCTTTCAGTGTCTCTACAATACATGGCATCTTATCTATTTCGGCACTGACAGCAGCATAAGATTCCGGAGAAACATATTGTCTTAATACTGCTGTATTCTTTCTTTCCCAACCAATGTCACCATTTGCCAGGTGATTGAGTTGTTTCATAAGAATGCTTACGCAAAAGATAAATAAGATACATATTATTAATTGGAATACTATGCTGCATTTACGGAATAGGAATAGATTGCCGGATTGCCTGTAGTATCGGCGGACAATAAAAGGTATTAATAGGATATAGGATATGAAAAGAATACCTATAAAGTAGAGGAATGATTCTCCATAAATATTTCCATTAATTTCGGACAGTTCTCTGAATTTCGGAAGCGATAATTCGATAAACGTCATTCCTAAAAGACCGGATAAAAGCAGCACAAATAAATATTCAGTACCAAAAAGTATGAATAAATTCCGAATGGATGAACCACAGACTTTTCTTAATTCAATTTCCCGGTTTCGTGTGCGCATACGGGTGATAAACAAGGAGAGATAGTTGAACAATGCGCAAAGTATAATCATGCCGCTTGCTATGGAGAAAAGTACTAAATAATTGAATTTAAGGGTCAGTTTTTCATCTATGGCAGAGTAATGGTATTGGGTTAATGGAATTATCTTATATTTTTCGAGAGGTTTGGGATACCATTGGTTTCCGGATTCGTAGTTCTTCATTTTTTCCTGAAAAGATGTAGCATCCACTCCTTTACGTAGCCGAACGTAGGTTTGAAATCTATGTACTCCCCATTCGCTTTTTTCTTTTTGAAATTGTGATGACATTGTCCATGCGGCAAAATAGAGATTACTATGTTTCTCTACATTTTTCAGAATAGCACAGACTGTCTTAGGTGTATCATCTGTCTCTATCTCTTGTCCCAAAACTTCTGTTGAACCGAATAATGACATAGCAGTCTCTTCTGTTAATGCAATTTTATTATCAGAATAAAGGAATTCCATGCTTCCGGATAATATGGAGGTAGGTTGGAACATCTCTAAAAATGTGGAGTCAGCATACATGCAATTAACTTTTGCCGTTTTCCCCTCTTTGGTTTTCAGCCCCATTTCCCATTGGTAAACTGCATATGCGGCTTCTACTTCCGGAAATTCTTGCCGAAGTGTAGTAGCTAACATATATGAACTGTATGTGCTGAATGTTGATTCACTAAAAGTGGCTTCTTGATAAAGCAAATGAGTTCGTTCCACACCTTCGTAGAATTTGTCATACGTAATTTCGTAGTATATCCACAGATTTGAGAGTGCAAAGCAAGTAAATCCTACTGCCAAACCTATAATACTGATAATACTCTGTATTCTGTATTTCAGTATATTACGAAATGCTATCTTGAAAAAGTGCTGTATCATAGCTATGTATTAGTTCACGCATTATTTTACTGATGCCATTCACAAGATTATATATCAAAGTGAATTTCTTTTTTAGATTAAGATTCAAATCTCGTGCCAAAGTTATAACAGATTGTTTTTCAGGTAAATATTTGTTTTAGTAATATTGCTTTAGTGTGCTATACTGCACAAAAATAGTGCATATTCGCACAAATGGTACATTTAAAATCACAAAGAATAGTTATAGGCTCTGACTATAACTTCTTAACTTTTGATGAAGTAATAATCTAGCTGTGAACAGGTGTAGCGTTTTTTCTCTTTTAATAATCGGGAAGATGCTTCTACTTTTCTCTAAAAAACCATGCATTAGATGCACTCATGAATACACTCCTTGATGATGGACTAACTATTGTATATCAGTGTTTTATAGTCTAAAAATAGAAAGGAATATGTGGTGTTAAGGGTTCAAAATAGGGTCAGGGTCACTTATACCCCCAAATTCTGCTCAAATGAATAGAATATTTTAATTTGGTGTAAAATAAAAGCACTGATATGGCGCCAAATTACCAAGGAATCAGATTTTATAATCCACTCTTTATTACTTTTGCTTCACTTTTCTGTTTTTTGTATCAAACATTTACTCATAAAGAATCGTTCGCATTACAATATTTCGAATCTACGGGAATTTGTTTTTTGTAAAAACTGTCTAAAATCAACTATCTGTATATCAATGTAATATTGACTAGTGGAGTTAAAAATCACCTACAAATGGGGCTATAAGTGACCCTGACCCTATTTTGAACCCTAACAAGTCTTTTATTAGTTTTGGATTTGTTATATTTATTCAATAAAAGTACGTGAGAAATAATATGGTAAGTCAAGGCATAGCCAACCCCTGCCTTAAACGGAACATAAGAAGCAATGTCGTGATGCAAAACTAGCAATATTCCACATTACGAGATTGCTAGTTCTGCATCACGACATTGCTTCTTATAATTATACTCCCAAAGGATACAAATCGTTTTTATTCTTTAATCACTTCCGCCGGATTCTGCCGTGCTGCCTGCCATACGCGCCAGCTGATACTTATGGTGATAACCATTGCTATCTCTGCAAAAATGAGGATGAACGGTAATGCTCCTATACTTACCTGACGATTGTACGTCTCTATCCAGTGCTTCATAATAGTATAACCGGCAGGGAAAGCTATCAATGAAGATACGATCAATAGCATTGCGTATTCTTTAAAGAAGATGCTCAGGATATTGCTGATAGTAGCCCCATTTACTTTACGGATAGCTATTTCTTTCCGGCGTTGTTCGCATGTCAATGATACCAATGAATATATGCCGAATATAGATATCAGGATACAAACAATTGCAGAGAATCCCAATAGACTGGATAATGCATCTTCTGATTGCAGATACTTATTATATCGTTCTTCCTCGCTGTCCAGAAATAATTTACGGTCGGGAAGTTCAGCTTGCTGCATTTCCTCGATGCTACGACGACATTCTTCCCAGGTTCCCGGTTTATACTTGAAGAGGACAAAGCAACGCGGCCACATCCACTGTGATTTATTGGTATTGACAAATACAGTATGAGGCAGGTCCTTGGAAGGCGACCTGTACGCACAGTCTTTTATGACTCCGATCACAGTCATAGGTTCCACTTCTTTATTGCAGTAAAAGATGTGTTTGCCGATAGCTTCTTCAGGTGTCCATCCCATAGTGCGGGCTGTTGTTTCCATGATATTAACTTCACGGACATTCGACTTATCCGATATCCATTCTCCCGCTACCAGTTGCATGTTATAGAATTTGAAGAACTCCTCTCCTGCCAGAATCTCATCTATGCCGATTGGATTTTCAGTTATCCCATTCAATCCGTCCCAGGCATCTACCTCAACAGATGAATAAGAACCCATACTGATGAGCGGCCAGTAAACAGGCCGTACAACTTCAGTTACCATGGGTAACGCTTTTATCTTCTCTGCCCATACATTCATGTCCACATTCATCCAGATGCCCAGGGAAGCACGGTTCCGATAATCCATTCCCATATCTACATTACGCAAATGATAAAGTTGCATTTGCATAATGACAGTACAAAGTATAAATGTAAGGCAAACAACAAGCTGTATTACAATGCTTCCCTTACGGCATATATGTCCCATTATACTCATTTGAGTACTATGAAGTGTATTCTGCAATGAGTGACGGCGGAATAGGTAAACAGAACATAGCGCCACTATAAAAGCCAATACTGACATACCTGCGACGTATAATATGCAATTCCCATAAATGGATATATCTGTATCGACAATCATGGAATATTGCAAGAACCAGGGTTTTAGTAATTCCACGAAGAACATCCCTAAGAGTGAAGCCAATAGAATAGTAAATAGAAAGTCCGTACTAAGTAATGCCAATAACGAACGTTCGGATGCTCCATTTACTTTGCGTAGTGCCATTTCCCGTTTACGCGAGCGAAAACAGTCGATATAAATCGTTAAATAGTTGATTAATGCGCACAGAATGATAAGCACTCCTGTGATGGAGAAATAAACAATGTAACGGAACCGTACTATTTGTTCGTCTCCACGAATAAATTCATCCGCATAACGCAGTGAGGTAATGGGCTCCAGATAGAAACGCGTATATCCGGTTACACCATAGCTGTTCTTTTTGAGTTCATCCGGAAAGTGCTGATTCATTTTTTCTAAAAGTACATCCACATTTGTTCCGGGCTTTATTTTTATCAGCATCCTGTAATTGGCGTTATCCCATGAAGTATCATTATTGGTACGCCCCATAAAAGCATATTTAAAGTTAGAATGCTCTCCCCAATCGCTGACAATGGCGCTTATGCGATACTCGTACCGACGGTTATTGTCTGTTATGGTCTCTCCAATCACTCTGGTAGTACCGAACAAGTCTTGAGCAGCTTTTTCTGTAATGGCTATCCCGCTCTTTTCCGGTGAGGTTGATAAAAAGAATTGGTTGTCACCCTCCAGAACTTTTATATCCATCATACGGATGAAAGTTGTATCAGGCATTAACATCGGATATTCCGTAATCTGTTTCCCATTTTTAATGAATAGAGTATTCTGACCTGATGCACAGAAATCTTCTATTTCAGTGTAAGTCGTTTTTAAATGATTCCCCAACGCGTAGGGCACAAAGTCAGAGTAGTGCCCTCCAAAGTGGCAATCGTCCATTCGTACCAAATAAATGCGTTCTGCATCCTTATGGAAATCATCATAAGTCATTTCATATTGCACCCAGAATGTAGACAGTGCAAAACATGCCAGACCGATTGCCAGTCCGATGATACTGATGATACTTTGCGTTCTGTACTTCAACAGATTCCGATATGCTATTTTTAAATAATGGTGTATCATAACTAACCTCTTTATTCTGCTTTCATGATTGTTGCCGGATTGATGCGGGTTGCTTTATTCACCTGCCAGAACAATGTTCCCAACGAAATGCCTGCCACCACTAATATAGCGATCAGGTAGATGAATATACTAACAGGAGCTTTCACTATAAAATCCCGTGTATAGATGTATATCAGATAATAAGATAAAGGTATGGTCAGCAATGCTGCACCGGCTATCACCCATATATACTTGCGGAATAGAACGGAATACAGATTTTTCAATTGTGCCCCATTCACTTTGCGGATGGCTATCTCGCGGTAGCGTTGGCGGATGTCGAATAAGGAAAGTCCGAATAATCCCAATACCGAAACAAAAATAGAGATGGTGGCAAACAATGTAAACACGGTTGCTACACGGCGGTCGTCGTCATACAGGGCCTGAACATCTTCTTTCAGCCAGTGATAGTCGAACTCTTCCGCATGAAAAATCTCCTCTCTTGTGTCTTGCAAATATTTGATAAGTTCCTTTTCCTTACCGGCCTTACAGGCTATTTGGAATTGTGCTCCACCGTAACCGGGTGTCACGATGTATACCACGGGTTTCTTTCCGGCTGTAAGATGGCCGGTATAGTAATCTTTGATGACAGTTCCTACAGGCATCAAAGACAGGCCGCCTTCTACTATTTTTCCGTCCATTGAGGAAGTTATCCAGAGTGCCTGTTCTCCTCTTACGAATGCTTCTTCCTGCTTCGTATAACCGAATGCTTTCAAAGCTGCCTCATTCATAACAACTACATTCTCTGAATAATCCTTTGCCTCCACTTTCCCCGGCAATGTACCTTGTACTGCTTGCAGTTCATACAGCTTGAAGAAATCCGCCGGTATATACATCACCATCATATTTAGCTTCACGTCTTTATCATTAATAAGTGTCGTACTGCCTCCGCTACTGAGGATGCCACTTTGCGAGGGATCGCCACAGAACCACCGTTCTATGAAAGGACATTCATCCAGTTTTTGCCGGATGGTAGTCGTATTCTGCCAGCGCTGTTTTCTTTCGGCTTCACTTTCACCTCCCCAGCTCTTGGGGGTAGGAATCAGATTGGCATAAAGTATGCCTTCCGTCTTGAATCCCGGAGGGGTATTTTGCAGGAAACGGAGGTGGCTGCTGAAGTATAGAGAGAGGACTATCAGCAAAAGAGTGATGCTATACTGGATAAACAGGAAAACCGTACGTGTAGCGACAGAATGCCGTGAACTTCCGATGGAACGTATGGACACGATGGGTGGCAGATAATTGTATTTGATAAAAGGATATACAGTAGTGAGTAGTGGCAAAAGCACCAGCACACCGAGCGACAGTTGCCAGTCGAAAGCCGTATAAGGTACATCGCTGCCCAGCAACCTGCTGGCATATCCCGAAAATATTTCGATAAAGAACCAGGCCAGCAGCAGCGAGATGACGATCATCAACATATTTTCCGTCCATAACTGGAGGAAGAGTGCACGTCCACGGATGCCGAATACTTTCTTGATACCATACTCCTTGGAACGTTTCAGCATAAAAACCAGATAGATGTTGACGAAGTTTAGTATGCCTGCCAGCAATAATAACAGGCATACTCCCATAAGTACCAGAATGTGCGAACGACTGCTATAATGCCACATATTCGGTTGATCGGCCATGGCAGCCAATCCTTTATTCCAGTAGAGTTGGCTGACAGGAATAAAGTCGTAACTCACCATATATCCCCATTCTGTTTGTCGCTTCACATGGCTGATAGCATTAATGGCATCTACATCTACTCCGGGCATAAAACGCAGGATTTCTATATACATTTTGCTCCACTCTCTTCTGGTTTTCAGATCCAGATTTATCAGTACATCAAATGTTAGCGAAGATTTGCATGCCGGTTCTTCCAATATACCACAGATCGTCAACAGCTTGCCTCCGGAGTATCCTATCGTTTGTCCTATAGGATTCTTATCTCCGAACACACGTTTGGCAAACTGACGGGTAATGAGTACTTCTTCAGGCGCTTCTATGTGTTTACCTTTCAATGGGTAGTGAAAGAAGTGCAAGAATGCTGTGTCTGCTACCAATGCTTGGACGGTATAAGGTTTCTCATCGATGGTTACATTGTCATTGTCCAGTGTGATGAAGTAACTTCTCTTTTCTATGGCTTCGGGAGCGTAGTAAACCGTATCTGCACCACTGTCTTTATTCACACTGCCAGGGAATACATTGCCATCAATTTCCCGTAGCGGGATAAAAGTCCTTTCAGCATGGGTGCAGTGCGTGTTCACTTGCAACTCACGGTGAATGTAGCGTACTAATATGATGGTACATGCCAGGCTGAGTGCCAGACCAATGACATTAATGATCGTATATGACTTGGAGCGTATCAGGAAGCGCCAGGCGTATTTGAGTGTTTTCATATTTCAGTCTTTCTATATTTTAGTTATATTTTATTTCTTATTCGCTTTTCATAATTTTTGCCGGATTAATCCGTGCAGCTTTATTCACTTGCCAGAGCAATGTACCTAACGAAATGCCAGAAACTACCAGTATGGCTATGGAATAAATGAATATGCTGATAGGAGCTTTCACTACAAAATCTTGCGTATAGATGTATATCAGGTAATAGGATAAAGGTATGGTAATCAATATGGAAATTCCTATTACCCAAATGTACTTGCGGAACAGAACTACATACAGATTTCTCAATTGTGCTCCGTTTACTTTGCGGATGGCTATTTCCCGATATCGCTGTCGGATATCAAACAGAGAAATACCGAATAGCCCGAGACCTACAATTATAATCGCAATACAAGCAAAAACGGAATAAATAATGCTTGTTTGTCTGTCCTGGGCATAGATTGCTTTTACGTCTTCCTCCAGAATGCTGTATTCAAAATCTTCACTGCCATAAATCTTTAATTCCGTTTTACGTAGGAACTCAAGCACTTCTTTCTTTTTACCCGGCACACAGGCTATCTGATAGACATCGCCGCTCATCTGATTGCTCACCATATAAACAGTAGGTTTCTTTCCTAAAGTTAAATGTCCGTTGTAGTAATCATCTACCACCGCTACAATGGGTTGGGTTTTGGATTCGTTTCCTCTTTTCAGGGGATTTTCTATGCTGGCACCCTGACAAGTGGTGTAGTTTAAGGCTTTCATAGCTGCCTTATTCACCACCAGAACTCCGAAAAAGCCTTTATCTGATAAATCGGGGAGCTCGCCTTCGATAAATTTAATATCATAGACCCGAAAAAAATGAGGCGTGGCAAGACGCATATTCAGGTAGATCTTCTTCCCTTGCTCGTTTATATAATCACTGCCATAATCTCCTTTAAGAATGTCAATATAGCTAGTCTCAAAATCTTCTATATAGGGACAGGAAGAAAGCTCCTTATTTAATGCGTTCACTCGCTCCTGCTGTTGTTTCATGCTCTCTTCCGTGTAAGTATTAAAATCCTTTGATTCGTAAGTCAGCTGAGCAATGATAATATCTTTGGTACGAAACCCCGGTTCGGTACTAAGCAACATATTCAGTTGATTATTGAAATAAAGCGAGATTACTACCAATAAAAAAGTGAGTACGTACTGAATCCCCAGAAATAGGATCCGTGAATGTATTGAACGACTTTCCGAACCTATAGAACGGATGGAGACAATAAGGGGAGTATAATTGTATTTGATGAATGGATAAAGAGAAGTAACCAATGGGAGTACTACCAATATGCCTAATGATAATTGCCAGTCAAATGTCGTATAGCTAAACTGATGATTGAAAAGATTTCTCACTGGCACAGTACTTACTTCTACAAACACCCAAGCTATGAGCATAGCGGCTGATACCAACAAAGTATTCTCTATCCATATATTAAGAAATAGTTCTTTACCCCTTGCACCGAACACCTTTTTCAATCCGTATTCTTTTCCCCTCCGGAGCATGACAACCAGATAGATATTGATGAAATTAATAATACCTGCTAATAGCACTAATAGGCATACTCCTATCATAATCCACAGATGGGAATAGCTGCCGGCAGAGAACATCAATGTCTCCTCATTACTGATGGAGCTATCCCAATAGAATTGTTTGACGGGAATCAAAGAATAAGTATAAGTACGCGTATCACCGCTTTCGGGCGAGTTTATATATCTTGGGATACTACCTGTTTTGTTTAGCTTATTTATATCAGTGCCCGGCATGAATGAAAACAAGTCTATAGCCATACGTTCCCAATTATCAGATAAGGCTTTAGACAATACTACATCGAACTGCAGGAAAGTCTTGTTTCCGGGATTACCCAATACACCCTCAATGGTTATGTCCTTTCCATTAGAACAACGGATGATTTTACCTACCGGATTCTCCTTACCGAAGAGCTTGTGGGCAAATGCCTCTGTAATTAAAGCGGAGTGCGGAGAAGGTAATGTAATATTTCCCTGCACCACCGGGTAGCGGAATAGCTGAAAAAAGATACTGTCTGTTACGATGATTCGCGAAGGAAACCGATTTGCCCCAACCATTATATGGTCTTTCTCCAACGGAATGAAGCTGCTCTGCTTATTGATGTAGCGTTGATCGATAAGGCTGCTATCTCCCCTATTAATAAGCATACTTAAATATTTATTGCCACCCATATCCGCTTTGACACCATAAACCTGTTCCCGGTCAATGCAATGGCTATCCACTGTCAATTCCCTGTGAATATAGCGGAATAGAATAATGCAACATGCCAGACTGAAGGCCAGCCCCAGTAGATTAATAATCGTATATGATTTGGAGCGTATCAGGAAGCGCCAGGCATATTTGAGTGTTTTCATATTTCAGTCTTTATTATATTAATCTCTTTCTGTTATTTTGCTATTCTCTGATGATGCTGTATTTGTTCCTTATTTTAATATCAGTTCTTCCGCTTCGCCAAAGTTATCATATCCCGTCGTAATAACCCAATCTCCCGGCTGTAAACCGTCTGTAATCTCGTATTGCTGGGGATTCTGGCGTCCGATACTGAGAGGGACACGAATTGCTTTCGTTTTGGATGCGTTTAGTTTGTAAATCCATTGACCACCGGTAGCCTGATAGAAATTACCGCGTGGGATAACGATGGCCTGTTCGGGTTGTCCCAACTCTATCTGTACACGAAAGCTCTTTCCTACACGTACATTGTCGGGCATCTCTCCGGTAAATACTAAGTCGACATCGAAAGTGCGATCTTTTACTTCGGGAACTACCTTTGTAATACGGAGTGGATATTTACGCCCCTGATAATTAATTGTGGCGGGAAGCCCTGTAGTGATACGGTCTATGTAGTATTCACTGAGTGAAGTGTGTATTTTATATTGGTCTAGTACCTTGATTTCGGCAATACCTTGGTTGGATGATACTTGCTGCCCCGGAGTTACTTTCACGAAGCTGAGTTGTCCGGCTACGGGAGCCTTAATAACTAAATTATCCAGTCGTTCGCAAGCGCGTTCATACTTTTTACGTTCACGTTCCCGATCATTATGAATCAGGTCTTTGCGGATAATGGCAACAACAGAATCCTGACGCAAACTCTCGCGTTGTAACTTTGCTTTCTTTACATTATAATTATACTCATCTTCGGCAACTTCCAGTTGAGCTTTACTTTTTATCCCCATTTTATATTCTTCTTTATCAAGATTGAAACTTTTTTGAAGACGGGCCAACTCATAGTTGGTTTGCAAAGTTTGTTGCTGGAGGGTCAGGCTCTTCTGTTCCATCTCAATTTCTTTTTCACGGAAAGAAATCAATTGCTTCTCCAAATCATCACGTTGTTCTTCAATGTTGTGTATCAGATCAGGGTTTTCGAGCACAAGGATTGTATCTCCTTTTTGAAGTAAACTTCCCTCCTCGCCTACTATACGGTCTACACTTCCTGATTCACGGGCATTAACGATAATGGTGAGGATGGGTTGTATAAGTCCTTCCACGTCTACATATTCCATGAATTTATCATTTTTGACTTCGGCAATCTGCACATTCTCCTGGTCGATGCGAAGCTTGCTGGGACCGGCAGAAAGGATGATAACGTAAATAATGAAAGCAAGGAATAGAATTCCTCCTGCTAGGTAATAGCGGTAGCGGATGTACCAAGGTTTCTTTTCGAGTTTAATATCCATAATATCTTTATTGTTTTACAATTTATAGTCAAGTTTATAATATGTCCCTTTATTTTTTTATCATCTTGTCCATCACTTCCTCTACTCTTTCTGTTTCTGTCAGCGGTGCATCTACTTCAAAATCATAAAGTGTGATACTGCGGAGGGTGTAGTATAAACTCCAGTAGTTATATAGTGCAGTGATGTAATTTCGTCGGGCGGCATCTTTTTCACTGATGGAAGCATTGAGGTCGAGTACGGTAGACTTTCCCAGGATATAAAGTCGTCGGGCTACATCTGCACGTCGTTGAGCCGTCTCATCGGTGCGGGCGGCAATATGTACGCGCTGGGATTGTAAATTGAATTGTTTCACCAGTTTGCGGACATTCAGTTCAAAGTCTGTCTTATCCTGCTCTACTTGAGTATAAGTTAAGTCACGATTAGAACGGGCTACCCGGACCTGTCCTTTGCCACGTCCCCACTCCAATATGCCGAGGGTGACATATTGTTGGTCCAAGGGATTGTGATAAGCGTCTTTCAGTTTATTGCCGGTCTGAGTCAGTCCGAAACGCAAGTAAAGATCGGCTTTCAGTCCGGCATTGGCACGGGCACTGGCTACCCGGCTTTCGCTTTCCAGCTTGCGTCGCTGCATGTCCAGTATATCCGGGCTGTTTTGACGTGCTGTGATTAAAGCTGTGCTTAGGTCTATGTGAAGATTGGGAACATGATCGCTGACATCTACTTTGATCAATATATCCTCCTGGATACCGAGATACGAACGGAGCTCTTGCATGCAATTTTCTACTTCGATATGGGCATTCATACGATTTGTCTCTTCGGTCAGCTTATTAAGTTCCAATTGTAGCATCTCGTTTTCGGTAATGGTACCTATATTATAGCGCCCTTGTGCATATGTATATAAGGTGTCTGCATTGGCATAGTTGGTAGAAGCTATTTCGTAGTTGCTTTGTGCAGTGGCAAGGGCAAAGAATTTCTGCGTAGCATTGGCAGCAACGAGCTCCAGGGTTTCCACATAAGTTTTCTTGGCTTCCTGGTAACGCAATGGTTCGATACGACGATTCCATTTCAGACTATTATATCCAAAAAGAGACTGACTATAGCCGACGTTTATGGGTGATGTCTGCCAGGAGGTAGAGTTGTCACTAAATAAATCAAGCCGCTGGGCAGAAGTTTCCACGAACAGTGTACCACCTGTCCAAGGAATATTCTGTGTCAGGCTTAAGGTGAGGTCGGTACTTAATAAGTTTTGTTCCACAAATTTCACGCTACCATCGCTCATTGTAATTTTGTTGATGGCACGATTCAGATACGGATCGGAAGTTAATTTCAAGGCGGGCAAATAGTTGGCCCGATAATATTTGTAGTTCCAGTAGGCGGAACGAAAACTGTGTTGGGCTGTTTGCGCATCGGGTGATTGTCGGCGGGCACGCTCTATGGTCTGACCTAATGTCAACTCCATAGTGTGTTCCTGCGCATCAATAGTTATAAGAGTTCCGCAAGCTATTAATAATAAAAGTATTTTTTTGTACATAGTATGTTCCTTTTGGTAGAAGAGATTCAAATCTTATGCCAAAGATGTAATGCTTTGTATTACAATATTATACTTCTGTATGATGTAAATTGAGCGTGTGCCATACCGCACAAAAATAGTGCGCATACGCACACACAACACATCGATATATTGTTTATCTTTGCACATCGGATATATTCATATTGCAGAAAAGACTATCGGATAATAATAGCTTCGTATGGAACAATTAGGAAAAATATTAATAGTAGATGATAATGAGGATGTACTTTTTGCCCTCAACCTTCTGTTGGAACCTTATGCGGAAAAAATAAAAGTAGCAGTAACCCCCGATCGTATCGAATATTTCATGACGACATTCCAGCCGGACATTATCCTGCTGGATATGAACTTCAGTCGCGACGCCATCAGTGGGCAGGAAGGCTTTGAGAGTCTGGAACAAATCTTGCGTATTGATCCTCAGGCGGTTGTTATTTTTATGACAGCATATGCAGATACAGATAAAGCGGTACGGGCCATTAAAGCGGGGGCTACCGATTTCATCCCGAAACCGTGGGAAAAAGAAAAACTACTTGCTACACTCTCATCCGGCATTAAGTTACGCCGTTCCCGCTGTGAAGTTAATCTGCTAAAAGAACAAGTGGAGGTACTTAGCGGTGCGGGAAGTAGTGTGGAAGAATCTATTATTGGTGAATCTGCCGCGATGCAGGAAGTGTTTGCCACGATAGAGAAGCTGCGTGATACAGATGCTAACATTCTTGTACTTGGTGAAAATGGAACAGGAAAAGATGTGATAGCCCGTTTGTTATACCGTTGTTCGCCACGTTACGGACGGCCATTCGTTACAATTGATCTCGGCAGTATCCCAGAACAATTGTTTGAGAGTGAATTATTTGGCTATGAAAAAGGTGCATTTACTGATGCCCGGAAACCGAAAGCCGGACGGATGGAGGTGGCAACGGGAGGTACATTGTTTTTGGATGAAATAGGAAATCTGTCACTGCCTATGCAAGCAAAACTGTTGACTGCTATTGAAAAACGGCAGATCAGTCGTTTGGGTAGTATACAATCTGTATCCATCGACGTACGCTTGATTTGTGCTACAAATGCGGACATCCGCCATCTGGTGGAAGAAGGGAATTTCCGGCAGGATTTACTTTATCGTATCAATACGATTGAACTACATATTCCTCCTTTGAGGGAACGGGGAAATGATATTATTCTTCTGGCAGATTATTTCTTGCAGCGTTATGCCCGGAAATATCAAAAGGAAATGCGGGGTTTGACACGTGAAGCAAAAGCTAAATTACTGCGTTATTCCTGGCCGGGAAATGTGCGTGAGTTACAGCATACGATGGAGCGTGCCGTGATTTTGGGCGACGGTTCATTGCTTCGCCCCGATAATTTCTTGTTCCAGGCTTCCTCCCCCCGTCTTAAAAAAGAAGAAGAAGTACTTAATCTGGAGCAATTGGAACGGCAAGCTGTAGAAAAGGCAATGCGGTTGAGCGAGGGTAATATGACACGTGCTGCGGAATATTTGGGAATTACGCGCTTTGCATTGTATAGGAAGATTGAGAAACTGGGATTATAAATTAAGAAATAATATGAAGCAGTATTCCTTGGTTGTTATCTTGCATATCTGTCTGCTGGCAATACTTTCTGTTGGTGTTTATGTGTTATATTGTGCTGATTTATGGTTTAGCATGCTTATAACATTCCTGTTTCTTCTGGGGACAGGAATACACCTTTATTATATACAGATGAAGCAATTGCAGATGATGCGTCGCCTGACGGACAGTTTGCGTTATAATGACATGACACAAGCTTTCCGTCCACCTTATAAAAATAAACTGATGACAGAAATGGCTGTAGAGCCATCTGAAACCTTGCAGGCATTTCGTGCCCGTCTGTTGGAAGAAGAAATAAAACATCAGTATTACGAAAGTCTGCTGAACAAGGTAGATACTGCTGTATTAGCGACTGATATGTCCGGACGTATTGAGTGGCTGAATCGTGCTGCCACTGCCCAGTTAGGGCAAGATCCGCAATTGCCAGCCGAGCTTTTGAGCCTTCCTTCCGGTGAAACGCAGGTCATACGTATTCATCGAAATGGAACCACTTTAGAAATGGCAGTAGCTGCCACTCTCTTTGTAGCCCGTGGCATTGAGAGGGGGCATATCAGTT
>ERZ780014.333-NODE-333-length-22906-cov-6.61275_pt1 | contig 22906 bp, 25 predicted proteins | sample MGYA00511929_ERZ780014 | MGnify/ENA primary metagenome ERZ780014 (study PRJEB29588, sample SAMEA2155132) | human gut metagenome | biome: human gut; feature: human-associated habitat; material: faeces | place: Denmark | collected 2008/2010 ...
GCGCTGTCCAATCTTCCCCCGATCCGCCGTCGTTATCCAGTATTCATCAGTAATGGCCGTTGCCGCGTCCGCCATGGAAAAAGAAAGGAGCCATACCCATACATATAAAATTATTTGCAGTTGTTTCTTTATCTTTTCCATATCCGCATTATACCAAAAATGAATAAACAATTAAATTTTATTCTTTGAAACGAACCACGAACAGGAACCGGCATCCATTACTTCGCCAGGGAAAGAAATTCTTTGCGCAAATCCCCATCTGTCCTGAACCGTCCGGATGCGGAAATCGTCCTTGTAAGCGTCCCCGGTTTTCTGATCCCCCGTGCCGTCATACAGGAATGCTCCCCTTCCAAAAGAACGATCACATCCCCGGCACCGGTAATCCGTTCCATGATATCCCGTATATCCGCTCCTATCCGTTCCTGGATCTGGAGACGTTTAGAGACGGCATCGGCAATGCGGGCAATTTTCGACAGTCCGATGACGCGCCCTCTGGGAATATATCCCACAGCCGCCTTCATATTGTACATGAGGGCGATATGGTGCTCGCAATGAGAAAAGAGGGAAATATCTTTCACCACCACCATGTCACTTTCAGGAGAAGAAAATGTCTTATCGAAAGCGCGGGCGATTTCTTCATTGGGCACCGCCGCATAGGCCAGCTGCTCGGCCACCATTTCCGCAAAGCGGCGGGGCGTTTCCAAAAGTCCTTCTCTTTTGGGATCTTCCCCGACTGCTTCTATAATCAGGCGCGCCGCCTGTTCCAATTTTTTCTGATCCATTTCAGACCCCTCTCCTGTCCGGCTCCCAGATAATTTTATGGAGCTGTACTTGCACGCAGACTTCTGCCAGTTTTTCTTTTCTCACATATTCGACCAATTCACGCGGCTTTATTTTCCCCCACACGGGACTCACATAAAACTTCGGACCGCCCCGGGGGAAATACTTTATAATGATTTCCTTCATATCCTCCAAATCCGTTTTCGAGGAGACGACGAATTTCAGGACATCGTCCTCCGTCAATTCCTTTAAGTTCGGCAGCCGCATGAAAGACTTCATTCCGCTGTCTGTGCATTTGTAATCCATCGTATAAAAAAGATTTTGGGGACGACGCGCCAAAAGCGGAACTGCGCCGTTCGTTTCTATATTAATTTCATACCCCTCTTCCCCGAGAATGTCGCAGATTTCCTGCAGCGGCTGAAGCAGCGGTTCTCCTCCCGTAAAAGTAATCCGCTTCCAGGGATAGGAACGGATACGGCCAAGGAGTTCCTCTTTCGTAAGGAATTCTTCTGCGTCAGACTCTTTCAAAGCATACGCCGTATCGCAGTATGTACAGCGGATATTGCAGCCGGCAAACCGGACGAATACCGCCATATACCCTGTCCGTTTTCCCTCTCCCTCAATGCTGTCAAATATTTCCGCCACAGGAAACTTATTTTTCATATACCGCTGTATTTCCTTCCGTTTCCTGCACCGCCACACGGATACAGTGGGGAATGCGGTCGCAAAGCCATTTCGCCATATTTTCTGCCGTGGGGTTCAATCCTTCCATGATATCGTTAGCGCATTGGTGATCAAAAAGATTAACGATATCCTTAATCTTCGTGAAATCCACCACCATGCCGTTCTCGTCAAGCGTATCATTCTGCACGGTGACAGTCACGATCCAGTTGTGCCCGTGCATTGAAGTACACTTGCTTTCATAGTTCAGACGCAGGAAGTGCGCTCCGCTGATTTCCATTCTTTTCGTTACTGTAAACATATTATCCTTTCCCTCCATTCCACGGATCTTCCACCCCGTTTTCAGCAAACGCTTTCGCCCTGTCTATGCAGGTCCCACATTCGCCGCAAGGCGTGTCTCCCCCCTCATAACAGCTCCATGTCAGTTCATAAGGCGTTCCCAGTTTCAGCCCTTCCGCCACGACGCCGGTTTTATTTTTATCGGCAAAAGGAAAAACCAGATGCACCTTGCCGTATGTGCCGACAGCAACCGCTTCCCCCATGGCTTTCAGAAACCGGGGCGAGCAGTCGGCATACGCTTCCCCCGCCGCATCATCTCCATGGGCGCCGATATAAATACCCGTCTCTTCCTCTTCATAAATGCCGGCTGCCAGACTTGCCGCTACAGAAATCATGAGGCCGTTCCGAAAAGGAACATACGTAGATACCTTTCCTGCCCCCTTTTCCGCAATCTGCTCACCATAACTTTTGTGTACAATATTCTGCGTCGAATGGGACAGAAGAGAACAATTGGAATACTGCATGATCTGCGCCAGATCAAATTCATAATGAGGCACATGGTAATATGCCGCCACCGCTCTTGCGGCATCCAATTCCTTTTTATGCTTCTGTCCATAAAAAATAGAAGCAGTGCTGACATTCTCTGCTCCCAGTGCATTTACAGCCACGGAGAGACAGGTCGTCGAGTCTACACCGCCGCTGGATAATATAATCGCTTTTTTCATGTTTCCTCCCGTTTTTTATAGTTGGTGCTCAGAATGGACAACTGCCGAAACAAATTTCCGTTTCGTTTATTAATAGATCAACTCATTATAGCACAGGACAGAAATAAGACAAACAAATATAGTATAATAAAGCTGTATTATTAAAAAGGAGGCACTATGAAGGGCGGAGACGCGGACGAATTTATCGATTATCTCATGGACGGCGGCGCCAGTGTACGCCACAAAGGATATGTCTACCATTTTTCGGGATTTGTGTACCATCCCGGCCAGCACAAGTGGCGGGTGAGCATAGAGAAATACCGCTGGACAAAAGAACCGTTTGAAGATTTCATGGAGCTCGTCTATCATTACGCATCTGATGAGGAAGAAGACTGCATCAACCACCTCACCGAAGACATCCTTTGGGACGGAAAATCTTTCTGCCAGCTGGAAAAAGCTCTCACCTGGATCGACTGGTAAGAACCTCCCCAGTCATCATCTGACAGCCCCATCAGCGCCTCTTCATCCATGCGGTAAAAGAATCTCCAAGGTACGTACGGCAATGCCGGTGCTACATCAACAGTATAAATCATACGGGACTGCAAAAAATTGAATCATGTGCTATAATTGATTTGTCCTTTTCAGGGACTGATTTTCATGGGGACGTAGCTCAGCTGGGAGAGCGTACGGTTCGCATCCGTAAGGTCGAGAGTTCAATCCTCTTCGTCTCCACCATGCCCTTTGGGGCCAGACAAAACATAAGCAGGCTTGCCGCGGCAGGTCTGCTTTTTATTAATGTATTTCCACTGCGCCCGTACGCTGCCGCGGAAACCGCCCCGCAGGAAATACCGCAACGCAAAATATATTTCGCAGATTATTTTTTCCGCTTGACATCTGCCGAAAGAAAATGCTATAGTAGGCACAACTTAATCACAGGCAATGAGAAGAAGAGTAAGCAAAACGAATGTCAAAGAGAGCTTCCGCAAGGTGAAAGGAAGTACAGGAAGTTTGCAGAACATGGTCTTTGAGCCGGATATGCCGAATCATTAAGCAGTCCGGGCGCTCCCGTTACAGAGCTGCGGTATCAGGATTTCCCTCGTACCTACAGAGGTTTGCACGGTGACGCGCAAATGAACTTGGGTGGTAACACGATCTTTCGTCCCTTATTGGACGGAAGATTTTTTATTACAATTTTTTAAGCAAGAACATCAAAGGAGGAATTTTTATGAAATTCAAAAAGACAATCATTGCATCCGTCGCCGCATTGGCACTCACAGGTTTTATCACAGGCTGCGGCGATGAGAAAAAAACGGCGGCTCCCCCCCCCAAAGACAGCAGGGCGGTCACTCTCAAAGTGGGCGTATCCCCCGTCCCCCACGCTGAAATCCTCGGCGCCGTGAAGGATAAGCTTGCCAAAGAAGGCATCAATGTGGAAATCATCGAATTTACCGATTACGTACAACCGAACCTGGCATTGAACGATAAAAACCTTGATGCGAACTACTTCCAGCACAAACCGTACCTGGATGAATTCGTCCGGTCAAGAAATCTGAAACTCGTTTCCGCAGGAGCGATCCATCTGGAACCGATGTCCGTCTTCTCCAAAAAGATTAAAGACTTGAAAGATCTTCCTGACGGCGCCCGTGTAGCTATCCCGAACGATCCTACCAACGGCGGCCGCGCGCTCCTCGTGCTCCAGTCTGCGGGGCTCATCAAGCTCCGTGACGGTGCCCCCATCACCGCTACACCGCAGGACATCACAGAAAACAAAAAGAATCTTCAATTCTCTGAACTGGAGGCGCCACAGCTCCCCCGCTCGCTGGAAGACGCTGATATTTCCGTCATCAATATCAATTTTGCCCTGGAAGCGAAACTGAATCCAAAAGATGCCATCTTCACCGAAAGCAGCGATTCCCCATACGCAAACATTGTCGCTGTCCGTGAAGGAGATGAAAACCGCCCTGAAATCAAAAAACTGATCGAAGCCCTTACCAGCCAGGAATCCAAAGATTTCATCGAGAAGAAATACAACGGCGCCATCAAAGCCGCCTTCTGATTAAACAAAAGAAGATTTCAAGATAAAGGACCTCTTCTGCCGGACAAACCAAATGCCCGGTAAAAGAGGTCCTTTTCATACCAGAAGAAGATCCGCATCATACATCGGTCTCCTGATGTATGCTTTTCTGTTATCTTTCATTCCGCATTTTACTTCTGTCATCTGCCGCACGATTCGTAGTTTCCCAGAATTTTAAAATAACTGCACATGGAAGACAGCCCCTCCAGTGTCCGCGTATTTGAGGGATCTTTCAGCGAACCCATGACATCGATGTGGAATAAATACTCAAAAGGTTTCCCTTCGAGCGGACGGGATTCCAGATGGGTCATATTCATACCGCCGTAGAAAAAGTATCCCAGCACATGGTAGAGTGCGCCCGGTTCATGCCTGACGGAAATGGCGAGAGTGATTTTATCCGCTTTATCGGATATTTCCATTTTCGGTGCGATGATGAAGAAACGGGTGTAATTGTTTTCATTAAAAAAGATATTTTCTTTCAGTACGGAAAGCCCATACAGCTCCGCTGCCGTCCGGCTTGCTACGGCGGCTTGATTTTTCTTTCCGGCCTTTGAAACACGTTCCGCGCTTTGGGATGTGGAAAAATAAGGTTTCAATTTCCAATCCCGATGTTCATTGAAAAAAGGACGGCACTGGGCAAATCCCTGGGGATGGGAGTAGACCGTATCGATATCTTCCATTTCCGCCCCCGGCAGTCCCAGCAGATGGTGCTCAATTTTTACCAATTCTTCACCGACGATGGCGCAGCCGCAGCCCCTGATAAGGTCATAGACTTCCGTAATTCCCCCGGTGGAGGAGTTTTCAATGGGGACAACGCCGTAATCAATCATTCCTCCCGCAGCGGCTTTCGTCACATCTTCAAAGAGGGGGAAATATATTTCTTCCAGCTCCCGCTCGCCGAAGTGCCGTTCCATGGCCTCATAGGTATAGGAGCCTTTCGTGCCGTAACAGCCGACGCGGATCCGTTTTTCCATAGTTTCTCCTATATCCATTTTCTCAATTTCACAAGCAGACCTTTTTCCTTTTTCCCCTCCGGCGTTGGACGCTCTACAGTGCGGACCACCCGTTTTTCCATTTCTTCCCGCCGCTTCCGCGCTTCTGTCGATTCAAAAGGGACGGGCCGCGTAAAAGCGGGCGGCATACGCAGGCTGGGCGGCGCCATGATTTTCGGCACAGTAAATTTCGGCACCTCTTTCAAGCTGCCGGCTTCCTCACGTCCCCAAGGGACATAATGGTATGCGCCGGCAGAAGGGTCGGGCACGTTCCGTTCCGCGATATACTTCGCCCCATTAAAGGGAACGCCGCGGAGACGTTCCAGCAATTGCGCCGCCATGACCTGCGGGGAGAAATAAGAGAACGGCAGTCTCGGCGCCATGCGCGCAACAGAAGAAAGAAATGCCGCCTTCACTTCCTCCGCCGTCATGTTCTCCCTATGGCGCACCTCATCTAAAAGAAGGATCATTCCCTTTTGGGTAGGAAATAAGTTTTCATAAGGAATAACGGTATTTCTATTCCCCATCCCCGACATATCCAGAAAGAAGACAAGGAACAGGCAGGAGAGCGCCTTATCCCCCGCTTCCGCACGAAGATGGAAGTTTGCCATGACATAGTACAGGTTGCGCAGCTTCGACCATTCTCCCGCCATGGTATAGATGGAAACCTTCTGCTGAAAAGCGCGCTCCAGTATATCCCTGGCGGAACAGGGATTCCCTTTCAGAGCCAGAGCAGAACGGGACTCGCCGATTTCTCCTTCCGTAAGCCCGTAGTTTTCACGAACATTCAGGACATACGCCATATGGCGTCCCACCTCGGTACGCCCCTTAGGTTCCAGTACGTATACTTTCGGTACAGCGTGGTTATAATTTTTTTCAGGCACTTCATGGATTACACGCCGGACAAGTTCTGTATGCGTTCCTTCACCGGAGAGGCCGTATCGTTTAAGGAAATCGGAAAGCGCTTTATCGGGAAGCATATTCACCGTTTCCCGGGGAGTGCTTTCGCGGATCCAGCCGTCAGCATAGAGGCGGTCCAGACAGAGATCGGCGTCGCTTCCGTAAGTGGCATACAGATAAGACGGCATCTTTGCATGCACCGGTTTGCCGTCAAAATAATCCAGTATGAGTATCTCACGTACAGAAAGACCCACTCGTCCCGCCTCCTTCTCATCATACTTTATTTTTTAGTATAGCAAAACAAAAGTATGATTAAAAGTCATAAACACAAACCACAGGAAAATTTTTGTCCCTGCACCTAAATTCCGAAAAGCGCTTTTTATCTTATCCCATATCCGGCATCCGGAATTTAATTTCCGCCCTTCGATACTAAACGCCCATGTGCGTCCCCACGGCACTGAAAACGGGAAGCAGGACGGAAAATATGATTGCCGCTGTTACAAGACCTACAAAAAGCAAAAGAGAAGGTTCCAGAATCTTTCTGAATCCTGTCAGTTTCCTTTTCGTTTCCTCTGTCATAAGGCGGGCGCTCCGCTCCAGAAAGAGAGGAAGCCGCCCGCTTTCCATTCCTACGTGGATCATGCGGGCAAGGGCAGTATCGCCAAAGGATCTTTCCATGCTTTGGGCAAAATCGCCGCCCCGCTCTATATCCTTTTTTATTTTCAGCAATTCTTCTTTTACGGCACCGTTATCCGTTATGTCCGCTATATCGGCAAGGGCGTCGGACAAGGTTTTCCCGCTTTTCAAAAGTGCCGACAGGGCAAGCGTCACACGGATGAGGTACAGTCTCCGGATAAAAGGGAAGCGGAAAAGAAACGCGTCTGTACTTCTTTTTCCCCGCTCACTTCGTAACCAGACGACACCGCCGACTGCACCCAAGAGGAGTTCAACAAGAAAATAAAACCCTTTTTCCTGTAAGAACAGGCCCAAAGCAAGCGCCGCCCTCGTCACCGCCGGAAGCGGTATGTCGAGGGCGTCAAAAAGCGCGGCAAAGGACGGCAGTATGACAGTAAGGATCAATGCAAATACAAGAAAGGAAAAGAAGAGAACAAAAACAGGATAGGAAAGAGCCGATTTCATACCGGCAATAAATTCTTCTTCCTTGCGATAGCACGCGGCGGCCAGGCGGAGCTGTTCCGGAATCGTTCCCGACAGCTCGCCTACCTGCAGAAGGGCCGTAAAAAAAGGCGGAAACGCACGGGATCCCGCAAAACTTTCCGCAATGGAATGCCCTGCTTCGATGGTCGCCTTGATCTCGCCCAGAAGAATCTTTTCTTTCCCGCTCCGGTCGCCGCCAAGGATGTCCAAAGTTTCGGTTACGGGAATCCCCGCGGAAAGAAGTGATTCCCATTCTTCCGCCAAATCGGCGAGACGGCGTCTTTTGAAAAGGGACTCTTTTTTCTTTTCTCCCGTTTTTCTGATTGTCATCGGATGCAGCCCGCGGCTTCTGAGTTCATCCGCCGCTTCTCTTTTGCCGGCAGCCGTCACTCTTCCTTCTTCTACTTCTCCGCTGTCAGCGTACGCCTTATAAAGGAACTCCATTTTACTCTCCCGCCAAATGTAAAAGTTCTTTTCGTTCTTTTTCTGTCACGCCCTTTACTTTGTATACCGCCTGGCGCAGAGTGCGCATGTCATTCACACCCGTTTCCATATAGGACAGGACCTGTGCTTCTTTTCCTTCGCGGATGAGGTTCGCCACAGCAGGGGTATTTGTCAGAATTTCACGGAGCAGTACGGTTTTAGTTCCCATCCGCCAAAGTCTTTGCGCCGACACGCAGCGAAGGACGGAAGAAATAATCAGGCGCACTTCGTTTTGTTCTTCCGCCGGAAATACATGCACCATGCGGCCGACGGCTTCCAGAGCGCGCCCGTTGTGGAGCGTCCCCAAAACGAGATGCCCTGTTTCTGCCGCGGTAAGCGCCGCCGCTATGGTTTCCCTGTCCCTCATTTCCCCTACGGCAATGACATCAGGATCCTCGCGGAGAGATTCGCGGACACCCTCGGCAAAACTTACCGCGTCACGACCGATTTCCCGCTGACGGACAAGGGATTTCCCCACGGAAAGGACATACTCCACAGGATCTTCCAAGGTCACGATGTGACGCGCTTTTTCCTTGCCGATTCCTTCCAGTGCTCTTGCCATGGTGGTGCTTTTCCCGCTTCCTGTAGGGCCTGAAAAAAGGACAAGGCCGGAGGATAATTTTGCAATCTTCTCAAGCCATTTTTCATCAGGATCTTTTTCCACACGGTCAAGCACGGGCAGCACACGGAGCGCCGCGCAGTCTTTTCCGCCCGCCCGGTACAGATGGATGCGGAACCGATTTTCTCCTATGGAAAAAGAAGTATCGCATGCACCTTTTTCTTCATACACTTTTCGTTTATCCGGTGAAAGGCAGGAATGGAAAAGCATGTCAAAAAAACTTTTCTCCGCTCTTTCTTCCAATTCTTTAAGTCCGCCATATTCACGGACAATAACCCTTCCGCCTTCCGTAAGATGGATATCTGTAGCCTCCGGGTAAAGGGCCAGCCACTGTTCAATATGTTTCATAGTCACTCCCATAAGAGCGCCGCTTCCTCAGGCGGGACGGCGCCGCTTTCCATTAACCGCAAAAGGGATTCCTTCAGGGAATACTGTCCCTGTTTTCTCATACATTCTGAAAACTCTTCGGCTGCCGCGTTTTCATGAAGCAGCCGCCGTTCCTCTTTTCCTATTTCCAGCATTTCAAAAACACCGGTCCGCCCGTCTGCACCTTTCCCCCTGCAATGATCACATCCCTTTGCCATGTATGCCCGTCTCCCGATAAACGCTTCAGGAAACAACTTTTCTTCCGTCATTTCTCTTGTAATGACCATTTCCTTCCGGCAGGCGGGACAGAGTTTTTTCACAAGCCTTTGAGAAATGATAAGGGACAGCGACGCGGAGAGCAGATACGGCGGAATGCCCATATCTGTCAGGCGAGCAGGCGCCGATACGGCATCGTTCGTATGAAGCGTAGACAGGACAAGATGTCCGGTAAGAGCGGCATGTACGGCAATTTCCGCCGTTTCCCGATCGCGTATTTCCCCGATCATCACCACATCGGGATCCTGCCGCACAAGAGAACGGAGTCCTCTTTCAAAAGTAAGGCCCGCTTTTTCATTCACTTCCACCTGGGTAATTCCCGGTATGCGGTACTCCACGGGATCTTCCACGGAAATCACGCTGATTTCAGGACGGCACACCAGTTTCAGCGCCGCGTAGAGCGTCGATGTTTTCCCGCTTCCCGTAGGACCGGTAGTGAGAATCATGCCGCTTTTCTTTCCTATTTTTGTGCGGAATATTTTCTTCTGCAAGGGAAGCATCCCGAGTTCATTCTTTTCAATGAAATCCATCTGCCCCGATAAAATCCGTATGACGATCGTTTCCCCGTAAACCGAAGGCATCACGGAAAGACGGAAATCTGTATTTTTTTCATCCCTGATTTCCGAAAAACTTCCGTCCTGGGGAATACGGTTTTCCCCCACGTCCATACCGCCCAGGACTTTGGCCCGCACCGACAGTCCCGCCGACATATCCCCCCCCCCCCCCGCCATATCCGGGGGCAGCCGGTACCTTTCTGTAAGAGTTCCGTCAATGCGGAACCGGACAAGGACAAATTCACGGCACGGTTCCAGATGGACATCGCTCGCCTTTTCCGAAACAGCGGCCTGCAGGATTCTCCGCATGGCAATTTCCGCATTGGCCGCCCGCAGTATTTCCATAATTTCTCCCTTCCGCAGGAAAAGCCCGCGGCCGGTTTCCCGCCGCAAGCCTTTCTTTTTACACCTGCATAATGCGCATGATATTCGTGGCAAAAGATTTCCGCCGGTTTATTTCCCCCTGCCTGACTCCTGCCGCGATGACACAAAGGCTGTCCTCCCGAAATTTTTTCCCTTTCAAAACGGCAACGGACCGATAGTGCAGATAATTTTCGTCCTTCGCATGGTTCCTCCCGAGACAGTAGAAGTCCTTCCATTTCTATTGCGTAATTGGAATAAAAAATTTACACTTGTATATAAAGTAAAATATTTTCTGCTTTTCTTTATAGTGTACAAAAAGAGCGGATATAAATAAAGCCTTTTCATTCCTTTGGAAGTTTCTTCATGAACTTTCACGATAAACGCGTCCATTCCGCATTTCTTATCCTCACCTCTTTTCTTATTCTCATCAGTTACCGTATCATTTCAAATATCATAGCGCAAAACGCCGAAACGGAACGAATCGGGCAGGGACAGGTGGCCGTGGCAGCCACATCCCCGATTTGAATATGGATAATCGTCTACCGCTGCAAACTCATCGACAGCTCCGATATAATGCGCCGCGTCTTCCATGAAATGAGGAATGCCATAAAATGCACAAACGCCCTGTACCGGTTAAAGAGTAAATACAGCGCTTATATCCGCTTTACAGCAGTCAAAAGCATTTTCTACCGTTATCCATACTTCCTTTCCGGTCAAGATTGGGGGTAAGAGGAATCCGTTACATGAAAAAGTGATTTGTATCCCCATTTGTCCAAAACCATCATAAACAGGACTGCCTTCGATAAAACATAAAGAAGTTCCTTCAGGAGCTTCTTTTTTATCTCTGCCGGAAAGCTAAAACTGGGCCAGTCAAAATTGTGCCATCACTGCCCGAACAATTAAAGGTGATTCGTATCCTCAAATTGGCAGCCCTCTGTTTTACTTTCGTGCTAATATAAGATATACTATTAGCACGAAAGTTGGTGACGGCACATGAAGACACCCGAAGAAATAGTTGATGATTCCGGAATCTTGTTGACGAAAAATGCCATAGAAGCAGGGATTTCAAAGCATGCTCTGTACAACTTCATACGTAATAACGGATTTGAAAAGGCCGCTCATGGCGTTTATGCGTCTCCGGAAACCTGGGAAGATGAAAACTATATTCTGTCGCTGCGTTGTCCGCAAGGTGTTTTATCTCACGATGAGGCTCTCTATTATCATGGCCTTACTGACAGAGAACCTCTGCAGAAAACAATTACGATTTATACCGGTTATGGAACTTCCCGAATGGTTGCGGACGGAATAAAAGTTTTCACCGTAAAAAAAGAACTGCTGGATATTGGGAAAGAAATAGTGAAAACATCATATGGCCATGACATACCGCTCTACAATCGTGAACGCACAATCTGTGATCTAATCCGTTCCAGAAACAGGTTTGAAATACAGGATTTCCAGACCGCACTTAAAACTTACATCATGGGAAAAAACAAGAATCTTAACAGGCTAATGGAATATGCAAAGCTGTTCCATGTTGATAAGAAGATCAGAGAGTATATGGAGGTGCTGTTGTAATGGCTCTGACCGGTGCACAGGTAAGAGGAAAGATAAAAAATATTGCAAAATCAAACAGGGCAGATGCACGCATTTTGATGCGGATATATATGATGGAACGTTTTCTTGAAAGAGTGGCAAACTCACCATATTCTGAAAACTTTATCATAAAAGGCGGTATATTGGTCACGTCCATGATAGGCATTTCTATGCGCTCAACAATGGATATAGATACATCTATCCGTAATTTAAATCTTTCTGAGGAAGAAGCGCTGCGTATAATTAATAAAATCAGTAAGATTGATTTGCAGGACGGTGTGACGTTCAACGTCAAGGATGTAACCAGAATCATGGACGATATGGAATACCCCGGCATTCGGGTGACAATGGATGCATATCTTGGTAAAATGATTACTCCAATAAAGATTGATATTTCTACAGGAGACATCATTACTCCCAGAGCCATTGAATATGATTACAGCCTCATGCTGGAAGAACGATCCATAAAGCTCTGGTCCTATAATTTGGAGACCATTTTTGCGGAGAAACTTCAGACAATTCTTGCCCGCGGTATCCTAAATACAAGGATGAGAGATTTTTATGACGTTTATACATTAATGCTCCGCTATGAGGAGAGGATCAATCATGAAATTCTGAAACAGGCATTTGAAGCTACCTGCAATAAAAGAAATACAACGGACATTATTACCTCAGGGATGCAGATCTTAGATATCATAATTAATGACGATAGATTGAATGACCTATGGAATTCATATCAACAAAAATACTTGTATGCAGGAGACATACCATTTGAAGCAGCTGTAAAAAAATCCATTCAAATTTATAAAATGATGAAACAATAGAGGTTATAAGAAATTATGATAAAAATACTGTTCGTCTGCCATGGCAATATCTGCCGCTCCCCGATGGCGGAATTTGTTATGAAAGACCTCGTGGCAAAAGCCGGATTGGCACATTTGATTTCCATTTCATCCTGCGCGGCGACTTATGAAGAAATCGGAAACGACACCTATCCCCCTGTACGCCGGCTTCTCAAAGACAAGGGGATCCCTTTCACTAAACGGGAAGCACGGATATTCACGCCTGCCGATTACGAAGAAAGCACTTATGTCATCGGCATGGATGATGAGAACCGCCGCGATCTTTACCGTCTTACCAAAGGCGACCCGCAGAAAAAAGTGTCCCTCCTTCTCGAATGGACAGGAGAAAATCGGAGTGTCGCCGATCCGTGGTACACTGATGATTACGAAACAGCCTATCGTGATATAAGGAAAGGCTGCGCCGCGATTCTCGAAAGGGTCATGCCATGATTTCCGTTTACCCGGCTTTTTACAAAGACTTCCGATGCAAGGCGGACAGGTGTGTCCACTCATGCTGTATGCAGAACTGGGACATCGACATCGACGAAGCCACGGCAATGAAATATCTCGTCATGACGGGTGAACCGGGTGAAACTATCCGTGCCTCCATGACAGGCACAAAAGGAAACCGCCGGTTCATCATGAAAGACGGCCGATGCCCTCTTTTGCAGGAAGACGGACTTTGCCGCATCGTTGCGGAAACGGGAGAAGAAAATCTTTGCGATATCTGTGCCATGCATCCCCGTTTCTTTGTGGAAAACGGAAATTTTGAACTGGCCGGTGTGGGACTTGCCTGTGAAGAAAGCGTGAAGCTTCTCCTGTCCAATTCCACGCCTCTGCTTTTCATGGAAGACAGCGCCCCTTCTCTATTCGACTTTCCCACGCTGCTTTCCGCTATGGGCTGCAGTCTTCCCGAAGAAGCGCTCTCCTATACGCCGACCATCAATGAAACTTACTGCCGGACCATTTTACACGCTCTTTCTCAAACGAAACCTGTCGATGAAGCATGGACAAAGAGGCTTTCCTCTCTTTCTGGATCTTTTACTTCCACGCTGAAAAAGGCATCCTCATATCTTGCCAAAGCGCCTCTCCCGGAATTAACGGCAGTGTATCAATACATTTTCTACCGCGCCCTGGAAAAAGAACCGTTCTGCGGCATAGACGCCGTCATGACATACGCCCGGCAAAGCACAGACTTCATCTTCATGGAAACTGCCGTATTCGGAGATCTCCCTGAAAACATACGGCGCTGGTCGGAACAGATCGAATACGACACGGACAATCCGGATATCCTTCTGTCGCTCATCACAAAATAATATTTCAGCAAAAAAGCAGATCCCGTTAAAGGACCTGCTTTCGTTTTCCCTTAAAACACCTTTCCTTTTAAGAGAAAAAATTCCATAAAGTTTTTTTGTATGCTCCTATACAAAAAAGAGGGACTCCACTTCGCTTGTCATAGAGATATCTTAGTATTTCATACTTGTTTTTGCCAGTTCTTCCAGAGATGGTTTCAGATAATTTCTTTCCGCGTCACTGGTCACTGCCAGGATTGCTCTGTATCGATTCTCTTTTTTCATGAAGTATCCCCGGATGTAAAGGGGCACGATGAAACCGTCGGCGTCGCTTATGACCCGCGCGCCCGCCGTGTACGTATGGTCATTTAAACGGGTAATCGGTTCTATGTCCTGCAGACGCACATGGGCAAAATCTTCGGGAAGTTTCACAGGGGCCGTTTTATTATGCTCATGTATGGCGTCCACGATGAGTTCGTTAATTGCGGGTTCAGCACCCATCAGGTAAAGGTTCGCCATCATAAGCGCCCCTGCAGACACCATATTTTGATCCTTCGCAAAGAAAGGATCCATTCCCTTTTTATTTTCTTCCGTTTCAGGAAAAGAGAAATTCATGACAAAGGCATCAAAGCTTCCCTCATCAGAAGCGACGAGAAGCTGTCCTGCAGGAAATACTCCTCCTTTTTCCGTACTGAACGGAATCTCTTTTCCCGCCATTTTTTTCGCAGACGGTGTCATGACGAAAGGCGTATAAACGGCATGATTTCTTAAAGTGATTTCCTTTGTAAGAAAAGGAGCTGCCTGCCTGTAAAGATCTTTTACGGCATCTCCCGGACTTCTGCGGAAATCGGCAGTCAATTGCCTGTCGGCTGCCGTGCCTGTATCCGTCCCTTTATGGGCAGGTTCTGCAAAAACAGCGGTCATGGATGAAACGGTAATCCCCGCCGCCAAAAATGCTGTCACGAGTCTTTTCATCGAAGTCCCTCCGCGCCTTTTACTAAAACAGGTTCTATAATCCGGCCTGTGGCCTGATTGGTATAAATGGCAGTGGCTCCAAGTTTCCCTTTATCTGCTGACGCGATGAAAAAGACATAAAAAGGCGCTTCCACCCCGTACTGTTCCACAAAAAGAAACATGCTTCCATAAATAAACTCGGTCTGTCCGTCTTTTTTATAGACGAAACGATTGTTACTGTCTTCTTTTTTCATGCTTTCCCGGATAGTTTCAAGATTCAAAGTCCGGTTCTCTCCAAGGATATCAATTTTTCCCGGATGGGCTTTTTCCATGGCCCTGATGATTTCATTCCAGCCGGCGATATCTTTCTCTTCCAATTTTACAGATACAACAGCCGCCTGATGAAAAGCATCCTTCGTCTCCATTTGCAGCTGGGAAAATCTGCCGGATGCAAAAAGTTTTCCGAGCTGCTCAGCCATCATTTTCTCATGGACTGTATCGCCTTTTCCAAATAATCCCATCCGCCTGACAGCAGGAAGGATTTCTTTTTCTGCTTTTTCCTGATTCCACTCTTTCTGCAGTTCTTTTCCCACATATGATTTATCTGCTTCCCGGATGGTCATCTCATTTCCCAGCGGAAGAATATGTCCATCCGCCATTTTTAAATCGAATGCCAGAGACAGTCCGCCCGCTGCCAAAGCAAGCGTGAACGCCATGGCACATATACGTTTTTTCATAATGCTCCTTTCATGAGCTGTCTTTAATCATTTTCTTTCATTATACCAGACTCCGAAAGCATTCCCCAAAAGCGCTGCACGACAGAAACAGTAAGCGTCATCCGGAGTAATAGATTCTTCACTCTGTGTCACTATTCCGTTTCCCGTCTTTCTCCCACAGCATTCTTACCTCCGTTCAGAATGACGATGGGAGGAAAAGGCTTCATAATGAGGGAAATGTTAATCGTCATCCGAAGCGAATGTAAAGGATCTGTTACCCCATAGTGAGGGGAGCCGTAAGAAGATAAAAGCTATCAGCTGTGAGCTGTCAGCTGTCAGCCATTAGCTGTTAGCTATTAGCTGTGAGTTAAAAGCCGAAGCATATGATTTCCATTAGGTGTCATACGAAACATCAGCAAAGGATTTGCTGTTGTAGTGAGGGAAACGTTAAACGTCATCCGAAGCGAATGTGAAGGATCTATACCCGTGGTGAGGAAAGCGGTAAGATGTCATCAGAGTCATAGATTCTTCACTCCGTGTCATTATCCCGTTTCCCGTCATTCCCACACAGCATTCTTGCTGCCGTTCAGAATAACGATTTTGGAAAAGCACGTCACTAACAATGGGGAACAGAAAGCGTCATAATAACGGAGAACGAAAAGCGTCATCCTGAATGAAGGTGAAGGATCTGTGCCCTTAATGAAGTCACCTCGGCGCTTGAAAAGCCTGTACCTGAAAATCGCCTTTTTATTCTCCCAACTCGCGGCGGATAAGTTCACTCTTCAATGTCTGCAGCTTGTCAGACAAGTTGATTTCCATCAAATCAGGATTAAGGAGACGTGTATATTCCGGCCAGAGTGTGTCCATCTGCTTATTTGCATAGCGGATGATTTCAAAAAGTGCGGGCAGCGGAAGGTTCCTGCCGTTTTCTACGACGGGCCTCAGCAGTTCCTCCACTGTATAAGTGCCTGCTTTCAGCTCTTTCCTGCGCCATTTCGCCGATTCCGTGACAAGGGTAAAGTCGCCGCCGTCCGCCGCTTTTTCATCATGGAGGCAGACAAGGTCGGTAATCATTTTCCCCGTATCTTTTTTATAGAAACGATAGACCGTCTTGATACCGGGGTTCGTCATTTTCTCCACGTCGTTGGAAAATTTCATAACGGGAACCTCTTTACCATCCGCTTCTTTTACCGCCATTTTAAAGACGCCCCCCAGCGCGGAAGTGCCGTCGGCCGTGGTGATTTTCGTACCCACGCCCCACGAGGTGACGGTACATCCCTGCGCTTTGAGGGACTGGATGGTATATTCATCAAGATCGTTGGAACCGGAAATAATGGCATCAGGGAAGCCGGCTTCGGTAAACATGCGGGTCGCTTCCTGAGAGAGATAGGCGAGATCTCCACTGTCGATGCGGATCCCGTATTTTCCGGGAAGCCGCCCCTCTTCTTTCAGTTCTTTAAACACCTGAATCGCATGGGGTACGCCCATTTCAAGAACATTGTAGGTGTCGGCCAGGAGGATGAGGTTGTCATGATACTGGCGGACGTATTCACGGAAAGCATCTATCTCTTCGTCAAAGCTCATGACCCAGCTGTGGGCCATCGTACCGAGGGCGGGGATGCCGAACCGTTTTCCCGCTTCCACATTGGATGTGCCGTTGAACCCTCCGATCATGGCGGCCCGCGGCGCCCCAGAGCCCGGCAGAATGTCCCTGCGCGCGGCGGAGACCGAACTCCATCAGGGCGTCTTTCGGCGCCACGGTGCGCACACGCCGTGCTTTCGTGGCGATGAGGCTTTCATGGTTCATAATCATGGATAAACCTGTTTCGAGAAGCATGGCTTCTGTCGTAGTGCCGTGGAAACGAAGAAGAGGTTCGCCGGGAAAAACTACGGTGCCTTCCGGTACAGCATAAATATCTCCTTTAAAGCGGAAGTCTTTCAGGTAATCAAGAAAGGCGGGATAAAAAATATGCAGACTTTCCAGGTAATCGATATCTTCTTCATCAAAACGGAAATTTTCTACAAACTGCTGGAGATGCTCAAGCCCCGCCACGATAGTATAGCCGCCGTTAAAAGGATTCTTTCTGTAAAAACGGTCAAATACGACTTTCCGTTCATGGCGTCCTTTGTTGAAAAGGGCATTTGCCATCGTCAATTGGTATAAATCGGTAATCAAGCCATTCATTTTTATTCCGCCTTTCTTTATATACTTATTCTCAAGACTTATTGTTTTTCATTTCCCTCATCACGGTAACAGGTCCTTCTCGTTTGTTCAGGATGGCGTCTCACCGTCCCTCGTCATTCGGCACTTTTAGCTGCCAGCTGCCAGCTGACAGCTCACAGCTGACAGCTTTTATCATCTTACAGCTCCCCTCATCACGGGTACAGATCCTTCACATTCGCTTCGGATGACGATTAACGTTTCTCTTATTATGATGCCCTTTCCTCCAATCGTCATTCAGAACGGCTGCAAGAATACTGTATGGGAAAGACGGGAAACGGGATAGTGACACGGAGTGAAGAATCTATGACTCTGATGACATCTTACCGCTTTCCTCACCACGGGTATAGATCCTTCACATTCGCTTCGGATGACGTTTAACGTTTCCCTCACTACAACAGCAAATCCTTTGCTGATGTTTCGTATGACACCTAATGGAAATCATATGCTTCGGCTTTTAACTCACAGCTAATAGCTAACAGCTAATGGCTGACAGCTCACAGCTCACAGCTGATAGCTTTTATCTTCTTACGGCTCCCCTCATGCAGAACGCTGCTCTTAGCAGCAGATGGAAAATCGGAAATCCATGACAAACCTTTTATTTTCAGGAGACCTTCGTATTTAGACTCCATTATAGCACTTCCCCGCCGGCCTTTCAGAAAATGAAAAACGCGCCCGTCACAAGCGCGCTTTCTTTTATAATTCAATTTCTTCCGTCTTTCCGGTAAAATCCGTGATGACCGCGTTCCCCGATGCCAGCCTGAACACGGTATACCTGCCGTCTTTACGAATACCGTCCAGAGACTCCTCACAGCTCCTCAGCATGGCGCGACGCGGTTCCTCCCCTTTATCCTCCCGCAGTTTGCAGGATATGCAGATATTCGACTGATCCGGATGGGTGGCGCAGATTTCCGCACGGTCATTCAAAAGAAGCTGCCCGTAAATTTCATCGTCTTTATTGAAAAGGAAATGGATTACACCGCCGCAGACACAGACATTATTCATCGGCCGGAGGCGCGGCCAGATACCGTCCAAAGTAGCCAGATAAAACACACCGCATTGTTTCAGATATTCAGCAATTCTTTCCGCCGCTGCCATATAGATCCCTCCCGTCCTTTATCTCTACATTTATTTTATCATATTCCAAAAGAAATATTTACCTCAATCCCGCTTCCGCTTCTTCTCTGTCCGCCAGGATTTTCACTTCCGTATCCAGATGAGTGAGAATCTCGACGACTTCTTTTCGTGTGTCCGCCGTAGCGTTGATACAGCAGGTCGCCCGCCGGGGATCAATGGTGGTCAGAATTCCGAGATATTCATATCCTTCCATGATACGATTGACGTAGTTCACATCGCCCGGCGCGATTTCTATATAGACTCTGTTATCCACGGACGCGCCTCCGGAGAATGGTATACGGCGGCAGATCCTCTTCTGTCACCATCGTCAGCTCTTCCAGCGGATGGGGTGCTGCTGCCGCCTCTTCACCGTCTTTATTCGTCAGATGCCCGATTGTGACAGGAAACACATCCCCTGCCGGAGTAAGGCATTCAACGACCTCTCCCGCTTTGAAATAGTTGCGCTGCTGCACTTTCACCGTACCGTTTCCTTTATCCTGCTCCAGAACAAGACCGATAAAATCATAAGGCTGCTCCGGCTGGGACTTCATATATTCCTGGGCGGAATGGTCGGGGTTCTGGAACGCGAAAGCCGTCGTGTAAGGACGATGGGATACCTTTTCCAGTTCTTCCCGCCATTCCGGACGAACGGAAAATGCCGCTCCCAATTCGTAGTACGAGTCAATCGCTTTCCGGTACGCTGCCACAACCGCCGCCACATAGTAGACGCTGTTCATGCGGCCTTCAATTTTCAGAGAAGAAACGCCCGCTTCGATAAGTTCGGGAATATGGTCGATCATACAGAGGTCTTTGCTGTTGAAAATATATGTGCCGTGCTCATCTTCTTCCACAGGGAAATACTGGCCCGGCCGGGACTCTTCCATCACGGAATACTTAAACCGGCATGCCTGGATGCATTCACCCCGGTTGGACTGGCGTTTCCCGTTTGTAAAATAATTGGATAAAAGACAGCGGCCGCTCCAGGAAATACAGAGCGCCCCATGGCCGAATACTTCCAGCTCGATATCCACCCGTTTTCTGATATCCGCCATTTCCGAAAGGGATACTTCTCTGGCAAGAACGACGCGGGACGCGCCCATATCTTTCCATCTCCTGACGGTGCGCCAGTTTGCCGCACTCGCCTGCGTGCTCACATGGACAGGCAAATCAGGTGCTGCTTCACGGGCGATATCAAATACACCGAGATCGGAAATCAGGACGGCATCCGCATGAATATCCTGTAAATATTTCAGGTATGTGTCAAGCCCTTCCAAATCTTCATTCCGGGGAATGATATTGACCGTGATATACACTTTCTTTCCCACGGAATGGGCATACTCCACAGCCTCTTTCATTTCTTCCCGGGTAAAATTGCCGCCGTAGGCACGGAGACCGAAAGCTTTTCCCGCCAGGTATACCGCGTCCGCCCCGTAAAGGAGCGCCATTTTCATTTTTTCCATATTTCCCGCCGGCGCGAGAAGTTCCATTCTTTCCACTTGTGTTCCTTTCTTCCCTTATTTCCTTATCTTCCTTGACACCGCAAGACCGTCTCCCTCTTCGTGGATGACCGTATCATAATGAGCCTCCACATATTCGAGGTATTCCCGCAGGCGTGTGACAAGCGCCCTGTACCGATGGACCACGGGTTCCCCGCTTCGCACCAGTCCGCGGAAAAGAACATTATCCGCAGCGATGACCGCATTTTCCGATAGTTTCGGCTCAATAAGTTTCAAATGGCGGAGGTACTGCCCTTTCGGCCCGTCAAGGTAAACAAAATCATACGGCCCTGCGAGTGCAGAAAGCACTTCTCCCGCGTCCCCCCAATGGCACCGGACACGCTGCTCGAATCCTGCCGCCTGCATGACAGATACAGCCCGTTCATTCCGCAGGGCATCTATTTCTATGGTATCAATTTCCGCCAGGGGAAAATGCTCTGCCAGAAGCAAGGCGGAATAGCCGATGGCTGTCCCCACTTCCAGTATCTTCTTCGGGTCGGCTGCCGCCGCGGCTTCCAGCAGCAGCTTCCTCTCCGCCCTGCGCAGAATGGGAATATTCTCTTCTTCCGCTTCCCGCTCCAGTTCCTTTCTCAGATCCGCAATCATGGCCATATCAGTCGTCTGTCCCATAGATCCGGTCGATTTCCGCCTGATGTTCTTCAAGCGTCTTCGTGAAGACATGGCGGCCGTCTTTTTCCGCCACATAGTAAAGATACTCTCCGGGCGCCGCGTCAAGCACCGCACGAATGGCATCCATGCCGGGACTGCTTATAGGGCCGGGCGGAAGTCCCTGCCGTTCATATGTGTTATAAGGCGAATCAATTTTCGTATCCGCCATGGTCAGTTCTTCTTTCTGCCTGCCCAATGCATACTGGACGGTAGCGTCAATCTGAAGAGGCATCTGCTTTTCCAGACGCGCCAGAATGACAGAGGCAATCGGCACCTGATCTTCCTTTAACCGTGCTTCCCGCTCCACCATGGACGCGATGGTTATAAGATCATGAATAGAAAGATGCTTCTCCTCCGCCCGCCTGCGCAATACGGGTGTAAGCATTTCATCCGTGCGCCGATACATCATGTCAGCAATCTGCCGGGCGGAGCAAGACTTCGGAATTTCATACGTATCGGCGAAAAGAAATCCTTCTCCCTTCACCTTTGCCTCCTCAGGACCGTACATGTATGGAAAAGGCGCGTAAGTTTCCGCTTCATGAAGAAAATCTCCATAGCATTCCAGCCCCGCCTTCTGAAGAACATCTGCAATCTGCGCTGCGGTAAAGCCTTCCGGCACGGTGATCTTCACCACTTCTTCTTTTCCGTTTTTCAGATCCGCAATCGTTTCCGCTACCGTCGAACCACGCCGGAATGTATAGTACCCGCTTTTGAGCGCCTTCCCGTTTCCCGTGGCCAAAAGCATGGCGCGGAAAACGGTGGCACTTCTGATAACGCCTTTCTCCTCAAGCATTTCTCCGATTTCCCGCCCCGTGGCATTCTTCGGTATTTCCACCATCACCGTTCCATCCGCCGGTCCGTGATAAAAGAAATAAAAATAGAGGAACAGGCCCGCCGCCAGCGCCGCAAAAGCAAGCACCACCCCATGCAGGTATTTCCTTTTATCTTTTATAAAAGATATTTCCTTCATAAAACCTCTCTTGTTTCAATCGCGGAAGAACAGAAACCATCGCAGCCTTCCGCTGTTTTCATAACTGGTTTATTATACCACAACTCTGAAAATAGCCGCCTTTTCTCCGCCATGCCTCCGTGCTACAATAGGTCCATCAGCAAAGGAGGAATTCCTATGGAAATCAAAATCGGAACTGTCGGTACCGCCAGCCGGACCGTCACGGAAAAAGACACTGCCCTTGCCGTCAAAAGCGGCTCTCTGCAAGTCCTTGCCACTCCTGTTTTATCTGCCCTTATGGAAGAGGCTGCCGTTGCTGCCCTTGCGCCCTGCCTGCCGCCGAATCAGACTACGGTGGGCGGTTTCATCGCCGTCCGCCATAACGCGCCCACCCCCGTGGGACAAACGATCAAAGCGACTGCCACCGTGACGGCGGCCAGAGGAAAGAAAATATCTTTCACCATCACCGCGTCTGATGAAAACGGCGCCATCGGTGAAGCAGAGCACACCCGTTTCCTTGTGAATGAAGAAGCGTTCATGAGGAAATTACACAAATAAAAGGATTTTCGGATCAAAAGGCATGGCAAAAGACGCCCGCGGTATTTTGCGGACGTTTTTCATTGATGCTTTATTTTTTTGTATTGCTTTCCGCAGCGCGTTCCACCCCTGTCCCGTCAAAAACGGGGATAAAACTTTGATCGGAAGATTCTTTCTGCTGGACATAGCCGTCTTCAATGCCGAGCGCTTCCATGTACGCTTCCGCCTCTTCGTATTCTTCATCGGTAATCCGGCGGTTGATTTCCGGAAACTCTTCCCCCCCTCCCTGGGG
>ERZ780014.335-NODE-335-length-22733-cov-3.73428_pt1 | contig 22733 bp, 18 predicted proteins | sample MGYA00511929_ERZ780014 | MGnify/ENA primary metagenome ERZ780014 (study PRJEB29588, sample SAMEA2155132) | human gut metagenome | biome: human gut; feature: human-associated habitat; material: faeces | place: Denmark | collected 2008/2010 ...
GTGTAATCTGTGGTGAGTCTTATTCATTCCTATTCCGTTATGAATCAGCTACCGACTACAAGCTACAAGTGCCTTTCGGAACATAGCGCAGCTACTTGTAGCTTGTAGCCGGTAGCTCGTAACTTTTCCGATATGATCCCAATTCAACTCCCGATGATTCGCATAAATAATAAACCACCTAAACTCACGTTATTTAAATTATACGTAAGTTCCGCATATAGCCTTTCAGGCTGACATATATGCAAAACTTTAAAAATATACCTATATTTGAATTCCAAAAGTAATATAAAAGACAGGCAGATACATGGAAATAAGTGTGGCAACCGATCAGGAATGGCATATAATCCGCTACTCAGCAGGAGATAAAGAGCGCTGGGACCGCTTCGTGCGCCGCTCCAAAAACGGTACGCTCCTCATGCAGCGTGACTATATGGATTATCATGCCGACCGTTTCCAGGATTGTTCCCTAATGATCTTCTGTAACCGGAAGTTAACAGCCCTGCTTCCCGGTAATCTTTCCGGCAGTTGTTTCTATTCCCATCAAGGACTGACGTATGGCGGAATGCTCCTTTCTCCTTCCATCACCCTGCAACAAGTAGAAAGCGTATTTCATGCCGCACTCAATTATCTGCAGAAGGAATGCAGTGTGCAGTCGATAGTCTATCGTGCTATTCCACATATCTATCACCGCTATCCTGCAGAAGAAGACCTTTATGTCCTCACCCGGCTGGGTGCAGCCCTTGTGGCACGGAGCATCTCATCCGTCATTCCACTGGACGACCGCCTGCCTTTCCGTACTCTCCGCCGTCGCCAACTGAAGAAAGCCCTGGCATCCTCACTGACGATTGCAGAAGATGAAGACTTTGCTTCTTTCTGGCCGATACTGGAAGAAAACCTGCACGAACGATACGGTGTCTCTCCCGTACATTCGCTAGAGGAGATTACCCGTCTGCACAGCTATTTTCCCCGCCAGATTTCCCTTTTCCGTGTATGCGATGGAGCCGAAACATTGGGTGGATGCATTGTGTATGAGACTGACGAAGTAGCCCACGTGCAATACATCGCAGCTTCCCCACGCGGAAAGAAATGCGGTGCGCTCGACCTGCTTTTCCACCAATTAATATACGACCGTTATGCGCAGAAGCGATACTTCGACTTTGGCATATCTACCGAACACGGCGGACAAATATTGAATGAGGGATTACTCTTCCAAAAAGAAGGTTTCGGCGCAAGAGCAATTATGTATGACGTTTACGAATTACGCTTATGATAAAGTATTTAGACCTGCAAAAGATCAATGCCTCCTTCGAACCCGAACTTTCAGAAGCCCTGTTGCGTGTTTCCCATTCCGGATGGTATCTGCACGGGGAAGCTACAGCCCGTTTTGAAGAGGAGTTCGCTGCTTATTGCGGTACTTCTTATTGTGTTGGCACCGGAAATGGCCTGGATGCTCTTACTTTGATATTTCTGGCTTACCGGGAACTGGGAGTGATGAATGCAGGAGATGAAGTTATTGTTCCTGCCAATACATACATTGCCACCCTGCTTTCCATTCTTCGTGCCGGCCTGAAGCCAATGCTTTGTGAACCTTCTTTCGAAACATGCAATATAGATGCTGCCTATGCCGAGACACTGATTACCTCCCGCACGCGTGCCATATTACCCGTCCACCTGTATGGGCGTTTAGCTGACATGAAAGAGATATGCAAGTTAGCTAACCGCTACGGACTGAAAGTCATAGAAGACGCTGCACAAGCACATGGAGCTGCCTGGAACAAAGGTTTACCGGGGAAAGGGAATCATCCTCTGCGTGCCGGAAATCTGGGAGATGCCGCTGCTTTCAGTTTTTATCCAGCCAAGAATTTAGGGGCATTAGGGGATGGCGGCGCTATAACCACTCACGATGCAAGGCTTGCCGCTACAGTGCGTTCCATAGCCAATTATGGCTCCACGGAGAAATATGTCCATCGGTATCAAGGTATAAACAGCCGTTTGGACGAGTTGCAGGCGGCAGTCCTTTCCGTGAAGCTCCCCCGATTGGATCAGGATAATGCTCGTAGAAGGGAAATAGCGCAATTATATAAAGAAGGGATCGACTGGCAGCGTCTGGAATTACAGAGTACTGTCCATACGGATGATATCAATGAAGCCAATGTTTTTCATATCTTCCCCGTCTTTTCTTCCCGCAGAGATGAATGGCAACGTTATCTCAATAGTCACGGCATTTGTACTCAAATTCATTACCCTATCCCTCCCCATCGCCAGGAAGCGTTGAAAAAAGAATATGGAATGCAACAACTCCTCATTACGGAACGCATCCATAATGAGGAGTTAAGCCTCCCTATATCTCCATCACTGACGAATGAAGATATAGAGCGGATTATTGACTGTGCAAATACCTTTATTTAGAAATTCATCACTTTATAATACGAAGATTTCGGCAGTAAGTTTTCGTCAAACAGAAGCGGATAGTTACGCTGACGGTTACCACGACGGCGATCCAGCCATGAATCACCATCATATACATTCCAGAAAGTAACATTGCTAACCACATTCTTGTATTCGCGCATCACCCGGAACAGCATATCATACTGGGCTACCTGCGCCGCATCCGCTTCAGGAGTCAATTCCAACGTCCTGTTATCCTGGTTCACACTCAACTGTCCTCCCTGCTCTTTCGTATTGATACGAACGTCCAGTTCAGTGATATGGATATTATCAACCACCTGCGAATAAAGCTCGATAGCCTTTCTGAACTCATCCTCCGTAGGAGAAAGGGTATTATAATGTCCCTGCATTCCGATTCCGGAGATGGGTATTCCCTCAGCCTTCATGCTTTTAACCATATTATAAATGCGGTCACGCTTCGCCGGGTTGGTCTCATTATAATCATTGTAGAAAAGCAATGCTTTGGGATCTGCCTCATGAGCATATTCAAAAGCCTTCTTTATGAACTCGTCCCCTGCAATCTTATAATAGAGAGACTGACGATAAGGAACTTCTGCTTTCGGATCATCCGTCATCGCTTCGTTCACTACGTCCCAAGCATAGACAACATCCTTATATCTATTTACAATCGTATGAATATGTTTTCTCATTCTCTCAAACAACACCTCCTTGGAAACCAAATTTCCCTTTTCATCATGGAACATCCAGTCCGGAGTTTGGGCATGCCAGACAAGGCAATGACCGCGAAGCCCTATTTTATTGGCACGGGCAAAGTTGGCTATCTTATCAGCGCTCTCCCAGTTCCACTGTCCTTCCACAGGCTCCGTAGGCTGAGGTTTCATATCGTTCTCTGCAGTGATACTGTTAAAGTTGGAAGTAATCAATGCCATCTGTTGAGGTGAATTCAGATTTGCCATATTTATGGCACATCCCACAGTGAAATAATCAGCATACGCATCTTTCAGGTTGTTCACAACAATATCATTCGCAGAAGTAGCGTACAAGCCTATCAGACAACCGGTAAAACCACCTGCCACGTTCGTTGAAAGAATATCACCGGGCACGGTATTTCCTAACTGTACGAAGTCAGTTCCATCCGTTGAATAATAAAAGCCATAGCCATCTCCTTCACCCTTTACTCGCAATTGAATGGGATTTTTCACATCTACTTTTGCACTTGCAACAAGTCCGGATTTACCTCTTGCCGTTCTTTCCAGCACCATGTAGAAATCTTTGTCCTTTTTTGTCAAGCCAAAGACATAATTGAATTTTTCGCTCTGTACGCAAGTGATGCCTGCCAGATCTTTCTCTGTCTTCGGAACATACTGCAATGTGGTAGTAAACGAGAAGTTATTATGTTGCTGTCTGTAGAAGAGGGTCGAAGTAGGCTTCACCTCTTTTATGTTCACCGGGAAAGGAGTAATCTGCAATCCTCCGTCTTTCAGTACTGAGATGAACTCTTCACGAGGACCTCTCAAACCAATCCAGCGGTAGTCCAATTGCGGAGATGTGAAGTTTTCAGTGAACGTAAAATTACCATTGGGGAAGTAACCGTCTTTTCCGGTTTTATTCTCCACTCCTTTAGGTGTTTTCAACTTCGGCTCCATCGGAATCAATCCATTTTCAAAGACAGGGAATTCTCCCGACCAGTCAACCGGCAGGATAAACGTTTCACGGCCAATGTTCACTCTGCCCTTCTCATTCGGACGGATAGCCAGGAATACACCGTAATATTTGCCGTCAGGACCTTCCACTAAATCGGCATGTCCGGCCCAATCCACCATATTCTTCCGGTTCTGATTCAGGTATCTCTGGCTCAGGATAGGATTATTGGGAGCCGGAATAAAGGGACCTTTCGGGCTGTCACTCACAAAAATTACTTCACTATGCCAATCTCCGGTACCGCCTTCGGCACACATCAGATAGTAGCGTCCATTCTTCTTATAGATATGCGGAGCTTCAATCCAGATAGGTTTTTTGGACAAATCCACACCACCATTCACAATAACCTGATCCGAACCGGGAATCACCTGATCGTTTTCCACATCATACTCCCAGATTTTAATCACACGGTGTCCGTTATAGAGTTCTTCACCACGCTTCGGTCCATCATTATGAACCACATACGCCTTGCCGTTATCATCAAAGAAGATAGAGGGGTCGATACCGTCAAAATTCAACTTGATAGGATCACTCCATCCTTTGAAAGGATCTTTCGACTTTACAATGATATTCCCGAATCCCCCCGCAAACTGAGTGGTGATCATATAGAAAGTATCATTATTGGGGTTATACTTAATGGCCGGAGCATACACGCCGGCACTGATACCCGTATCATGTACTTTCAGCTGTGAGGTACGGTCCAGTACATGGCCTATCTGCGTCCAGTTCACTAAATCCTTTGAATGGAAGATAGGCACACCGGGAACATGGCGAACGATGAACACACCAGGAAGTAGTCATCCCCTTTGCGGGTTATGGACGGATCGGGGTAACAACCTTGCAAAATGGGATTATAAAACTCACCGGCCTGCAACGGATTCTCGTTGTACACCTGATCATTCCCCTGATAAACCGCCTGCAAGAATACCGGAGCACCCTTCACCTTTTTACCTTTAGCCCCTTGGCTAAAACCTGCCACTGAAAACATTGTCATACAAAGTGACAACAAAATGATGCGCTTACCCACGGAAAGCGTCGATTTCACCTTTTTCATGTCTAATATCAATTATGATTTATAATTACTCGTTATCTCATTTACTGTCACTTATACGGAAATAATCAAAGTCCACATACCCTCCGGGAGTCTTAGTAGCATAATTGAATAGTCCGAAACGGTATCCCATAAAATGCGGGAGAGTATAAGCCATCTTGAGCTGGCTTCCTATTTTTGTCCACTTCTTACCATCCAGGCTATAGTAGAAATCCGCTATATCTTTCTTATCTGTAAAGTCACATTCGGCTTTCAGAAATACTGTATTTTGGTTCAGTGGCAGACTTTCCACCTCTTCCGGTTTGTCAGTCTGCGCACTTACCATTACAATCTTCTTTACCCCGTTTTCATATTTCACACCAATCCATCCATATTTTTTCTGAAGAAGTGCAAGCCCTGCAAAATCGCCTTCTCTCATATCAGACACATCCATAGAAGTAGTTCCTGAACATACCGGACCAATCGTCCGCTGTGTCAACGTGTTTCTTGCAGACAGGAAATCAGTATCTATCCGTTCGGTTTTGAGTCGCAGATATCCCTTCCGTTCACTAACTGACCAGAGAGAATTATCCGGATTGTGATTCCACTGCCAAACCAACGGCAAAGCCGCATCTTTCTTCTTGCGTGTAAACTCATCCGAGGCAACAATACCCGGTATCAAGCCTTTACTTGCCGGCAGATCCAATGTTTCCGGAACCTTTCCATTTATTCCGAGAACCGGCCATCCATCTTCCCATTTCACCGGAACAAGATAAGGGATACGGCCTACAGAACCATTGTCACGGAAAAGATATGCAAACCATCTGCCATCAGGCGTATCTATCAAGCCACCTTGGGCAACACCTTTATCCTGCAAAGCTACTCTACCTTCCCAAGGACCATTTATATTATCAGCGCGGTGAATAACCACTGTACGCATTCCTCCTTTCGGCCAAGTAATATTGAATAAATAATACTTCCCATTTACTTTAAATAACTGTGAACCCTCGGCAGGTAATCCGACATTATCTCCTGACGGAGCACTGGCATTCTCTATAAAGATACGTTCGGTACCTTCTTTGATCCCGGATAAATCGGGCTTCAGTTCCGCTATATGCAGTTTACCACCTCCCCAGATGATATAAATACGACCGTCATCGTCAAAGAAAACAGAATGATCATGATAAGAAGGATTAAAAAATATTGCTTTCCAAGGACCTTTCTCTATATCTTTCGTAGTATATATATAGGTCTTCCCGGTGGTGCCGGCAAATGTTGTCACATAATACATATTATTATGATAGCGAATGCAGCTTGCCCATGTACCACTGCCATAAGCATTCTTACCATTGTTCAAGTTCAGTGCATCCACATCGGCCAGTATATCGTAACAGTAACTCACCAACTCCCAGTTCACTAGATCTTTAGATTTCATAATGGGTACTCCCGGAGCCATGTGCATGGTGGTACTACTCATGTAATAAGTATCTCCCACCCGGATCATTGACATATCGGGTACATCGGCATGAACCACCGGATTTTTGGCAAAAGCGTTTTGCGCAAGAGTCGCATAACTGTAGAAAATAGATGCCAACAGAAAAAGACAAAAATGTTTTCGCATAGTTATATCCTTTTTGATTATTGTTTTTGAAAAGGCAAAATTTACCGACAGCAAATATACAGTATCGAATCCAAGAGATACCTATAATCATTTTACACATTCTTTCGCTGATATTACATCTTTACCGATGTATGTTTCATAATCTTTCACTCACGTTACATCGGGCATCTATAAGTACTTAGAAGGTATAATACGAGTTACCTTGGCAAAGGGAAAATGATTACTTTGCCTAATAAAATTTAGCCCTTACAATACTTAGTTATTGCAAGGGCAAAATACAAGAAGAAATGATTAATGTTTTTCCCAGAAGTCCAGATATTGGCGGGCCACCTTCACATGATCGTGATACTTGGCTACATATTCAATACTTTGCGCCGATAATTCCGGAATACGCTCTTTATGAAGCACTATATCTTCCAGCTTTTGATAAATATCTTGCTCGTCGGGCAGGACATTGATAATGGGACGAAGTTCCGTTTCATTCAATATCTCATAGTTCTCCGGCTCACCGCCTCCCACTACCGTTACTCCTTTTGCCATAGCCAATAGTGAATTCATGGAAGGGGTATACGAATACAACTGATCTAACTGGACATCAGCATCATCCATCAACTGCTGATAGCGGGCATAAGGCACATCATGCACTTCAGTGATGCGGCAAAGCTCAGAATACTTGCGCTGCACTTCTTGCAAAACGGGCAGCATAACATCAGTCCCCTTCAAATTACTACGGGCAGACTGAATACCGATGAAGAAATTCAGTTTCTCCGGCACACCGCGAACGCGGGATGTTACCTCACGCAAATCGATAGGTAAAGGAATGAAAGCTGTCTTATCTGAAAAGTAAGGTTGATAGGAAGCGTAATACTCCCACAAACAGGCGATAATGCCATTACAAGTTTCGGCTATAGCCCGAGTGGCACGAGCTGCCCCACCATAATACCAATCCTGAAGAGTAATCTGATTAAAAGCCGTATCACGATACCGGTCTCCGATCTTAAAATCCGAATAGTGAAAAGTGCTTGTTTCCATACAAGCACGAATATAATAATAGTCGGTCCCGAAAGCTCCCAAAAAGACCTTGCCATTGTGCCGTTGCAAATAACGGTAAACAGGCAAAGTACGTTCACTGCGTAAACGCAAAAAATAAGGACTGATAATCTGCACAACATCATATCCCCGAAAACCCGGCAAATGACGCAATATACGGAGAAGGCAACGGATACCATCACGCAAACTATCCGTCGGCCGGTCAAGAGCTATATCACGCGGATAGTTCCTCCAACCACAACCATCAGAAGCAACACAGACATCGTGCCCCAATGCCCGAAGCCCTTCCGCAAGATTCCAATGCAGCCCGCTAAACTCTCCAAGTAACAATATCTTCATATAACAAAACGAATATAAACATTAATGGCAGGACAAACCAAACGATACTTCCAAGAATACTTTTTATAGGGCAAAGGTACTAATCCCGCTTGTTTCAGGATAGCTAATTGCCGGTTCATCTCATTTATACTACATTTATTCCGCCACATCTGACGGATATAGTCGATAACAAGAAAATGGATTCGTCTATTCAATGCCTCCAAACGCTCAACAGAGGCGTCAGACTGACAAGCCTGACTAAACGCTTTCAACCGAAAAAGCATTTCTTTAAAATCAGATACCCTCCTCCGGCATTCATCTTCAGCAATCATTCTCGTTAAAGAAGAAGATGAACAGTAATAACCATACACTTTATAAGAAGTCACCAACATTTTTCGGGCGAAGAAGTAAGCTTTGGCAACAAACTCTTCATCTTCAAAAAGGCTTGTCTTACTAAAATAAAGAGAAGACGTCTCCAATAAACTTCGACGGAAGAAATGCGCCCAAACAACTCCCGTAAAATTATTCAATGCCATGAAGTGGGCACCGGATGAGTATTCTGCATAAGACGGCAGTTGATTGGTCGGATTCTGCTTCTCCAACGAAGAGGCACTGGTAAACTCCTTAAAACCAAACTTCAGAATATCAGGAGAGTATAGTTTCAACAAAGGTAAACAAGAACGAAGTGTATTCGGTACTAAAATATCATCAGCATCTACAAAAAAAAGATATTCACCATGCGCTTGTTGCATTCCACGATTACGTGCTCCCCCCGTAGTCTGACTCTCATCATCTGCTACAATGATTTCATAACTCCCCTCTTCCATTCCCTGTTCACGGATAGAAGTAATACAGCGTTGCAGCAATACCGGGTCTGCTGTACCATAAAAAGGAATAATTATACTGATAAAAGGAGTCATGTGGCAAATATACAGAAAATCCTCCCCCAGCCTCGCAGCCAAAGAAGGATTTTCAAGAGAAAGACACTAAAAAAGTTATTCAATCGGTATTCCTTTATAGAAGTCCAATATCTTTGTACGGAACAGATATTCATATTTGGCCTGCAACTCATCAGACTGGGCTTTCATCAAATTCTGTTTCGCTTCATTATACTCTACGGCATTAGCTTTGCCATTATCATACTTCTCACTCATCAGCTTGAAAGATTCCATACTGGCATTGGCTGCCGTACTACTACTGGTATACTTGCTTTCGGAAGCCAGTGCAGTGTACCAGGCTTGCTGAATTTCTTTATAGAGCGTTTTCTTGGTATTATCCAGTTGCAGAGAATAATTCTCCTGCTGTAAACGCGCTGTGCGCACACGGTTACGAGTAGTAAAGCGATTAAAGAGAGGAACACTCAGACTAAATCCTACATACTTACTGAAATTATCCCGCATCTGATCACCAAAATTACGGTCAATGGTAGAATAGTAATTAGTTCCAAGACTACCACTAAAACTCAATTGCGGATAGAAAGCACTCTGAGCAATACGGATGTTGTGCTTGCTACCCTCCAGGCGATATTGTGCAGCCTGAATGGCAGCTTTAGTCGACAAAGCTGTCTGATAGACCTCATCCGGAGGAGTAAGGGGTTCCAAGTCAAGCTTCACTACAGGAGCGGCCAAACTGAATCCTTCCGGAGTTTCCAACTCAATAAGCTGACTAAGATCAAGCAATGCTAACCGAAAATTATTATCAGTCTGCACAGCACTCATCTCATCCTGGGCAACACGGGCTTTCGCCTCAGCAACCTCCGCAGGAGACGCTTTACCCAATTCCGCAAGACGAGATATACGGGCATATTGCTCTTTGCTCAACTCTACCTGGCCAAGAGAAACCTGATGTAACTCTTGATTGAACAGTACCTGCAAATAAGCAGAAGCAATATTTATAGAAATATCTTCTTTAGCTTTTTCCAAATCCGCCATAGCAGCTTTAAGGTTCAGTTTGGCCAAAGCATACTGATTAGGAATCTGTAAACCGGTGAATATAGGAACATTGGTAGACAAAGACATATTAGTGCTGTGGCTACTCACACTAATGTACTTTTGCTCATCTCCTATACGCACATCCGTACGTCCCCAGTTCCAACTTTGCCCTGCACTACCGTTCAGGTTCGGCAGACGCGCCCATTTGGCCGTATTCACGCTTACGGCACTTTGTTCTGCCTCATTAGCACTCTGACGGATACTGATATTATGTTCTATAGCATAGTCGATGCATTGGCGCAATGTCCAGCCCTCCTGTGCCTGCACCGAGACAGCAAAGACAGCCATGCATCCTATTATTAAGTTCTTCTTCATAATCTGTTATTATTGAATTATACAAGGTTACTTCACCGACATTTATTTATCCTTCTTCTCTGCACCGCGCACTTTGGCTTTGCCGTCCACACCGTCTTTGATAACAATCTTGATACCGTCACTCATACCCACTTTCACCTCTTTACGCTCGAACTTCTGGGCAGGCACACTATCCGTCATCACATATACAAATGTGCTGTCTCCACTGAACTCAATAGTACTTTCAGGTAAAGTAAGCGCCTTTTGTGCACGTTCCAGTACAATTTCCGCATTAGCAGAATACCCCGAACGAATCATCACCGTATCGGGCACCTGTATAGCTGCCTTTATCTCAAATTGATTGGCACCGTTTTCTTCTACCCCCTTCGGCGAGATATATTCCAGTGTAGCGTCAAATGAAAGATTCTGCAAAGCACCAATTGTCAACTTCACAGGCATACCTTCATGAACACGACCGACTTCCGTTTCATCAATTTTACCTCTGAAAATCAAATCATTCATATTGGCAACCGTAGCGATTGTCGTACCATCATTGAACGTGTTACTCATGATCACCGAGTTACCGGCTTTTACCGGTACATCCAGTATCAAACCATCAATTGTGGAACGGATCAACGTACTTGAGAAAGAAGCACTGCTCTTTGTAATACCTTCCTTCACAATTTCCAGGTTATCCTTAGCAGTCTGCAACTCTTCACGCACCTGCTTTACACTTACCTCGGCTTTTTCATATTCTTCACGACTGATCAGCTTGTCTTCAAACAACTTCTCTATGCGGGCAAAGTCCGTTTCGCCCTGTTTCGCATTAAGTTCCGCCAGACGCACACGACTCTCGGCAGAGTTCAACGTACCTAGTTCGGGAATCACTTTCACCTTAGCAATCACTTCTCCCTTGCGTATAGTCTGTCCCGCTTCTTTATACAACTCGTCAATGATACCCGATATCTGGGGTTTAATGAGAATCTCGTCCCTCGGTTCTACCTTTCCGGTTGCCACAGTCGTTTTTTCCAGGTCGGCCACTGTCGGAGTTACTGTATCATACACCGTAATCTTGGGTTTAGACTTCTGGTAAAGGAATACAAACGTGAAGATGAAAATGGCAGCTACAACTACCAATAATGTGATTTTCAGATACTTTTTCATACTATTATTATATTATTGTTTCTTTATTTTTATATTAGGAAATTAAGGAGTTATCGCTCCTCTTATCATTCATCCCTGATAGCCTCAATAGGTTTAATTGCCATGGCACGATAGGCCGGAGCCAAACCTGCAAGCACTCCTAAAGCAATCAACAGCGCACAGGTACCGATAGCCAAGCCAAATGAAACCTGATAATGAGTAGTGATATGCCCCGGATCATTGGCAGCAGCCTCCAATACCTGCAATACCAATACAGCAAAAGAGATACCTGCCATACCCGCAATAGTAGTCAACACCATACTTTCAGAAAGAATCTGCTGCAAGATATCCCTCGGACGTGCTCCGATGGCGCGGCGAATGCCAATTTCCGTGGTACGCTCACGCACTGTCACCATCATAATGTTCGATACGCCAATAGCTCCGGCAAACAAGGTACCCAAACCTACCATCCAGATCAATATTCGGACTCCCGTCATCAGATTATCCACCATAGAGAACATGGCCTCCGCATTCAGCATCATCACTGCCTGCTTATCATCCGGAGAGATGTAATGAGCCGCCTTTACTATGTGCTCCACCTTATCCTGAATATCCGTCACCTTGACACCGGGCTTCACGGTGAAACATGCCACATGTATCCGGTTGCCCAGATTATAGGCTTGTTTCATGGTTGTGTAAGGCAATGTTATTGCTTCCGAAGCCTGTCCCTGAATATTCATGTTGCCCTCGGACGAGCACATACCCACCACCTGATAGTAAATACCGTCTACCCGGATATACTTTCCACAAGGGTCTTCTCCCGGGTGAAACAAACTTTCATACACACGTTTACCTATTGTGCAGACTTTACGTGCTTCCTTAATATCCACATCGTTGATGAAGCGTCCATACGCCATCTCCTGGTGCTCTATATGCTCATATTCGGGATACAATCCCTTTACGCTACATTCATATTTCTTATCTCCATGCACTGCCGTTCTTCCCCAATAGGCGATAGAAGGAGTGATGATATCAATTTCCGCCACCCCATTGCGCAGACGCTCAATATCAGAGAGTTCCAGATTCCACCAACGTCCTTTCCGGAAACCTTTATACGCCTCTCCCGTCTTCTGCGAAACCAGGAAAGCCGAATTCGTGGCAAAGCCTTCGAACTGGGAGCTCATAGCCTGCTGCATCCCCTGCCCGCCACCGATAAGCGCCACCAGCATGAAGATACCCCAGAATACACCGAATGCCGTCAGCAAGCTTCGCGTCTTGTTTCTTGTAATCGTGATGAGGATTTCCTCACAAGAGTCTATATCTATTCTCATGTTAATAGTGATTAATGTTTAGTGATTAGTGATAAATGATTCATAATATAGCCACTAATCCGCTCTCAATGCTTCTATCGGACTGATGCTTACAGCCTTCTTTGCCGGGAAGAAACCGGCCAGCGTTCCCGCTATAATCAAGGTCAGCGTAGCCTGAATGGCGACACTCAAATCTACAGTCGGATTCGAGAACATGGTTTGCTGGAACATACCCGCATCCATAGTCTGATTACCGAAAGCCGAGTTCATCCATTCCGTAACGGCAATGCCAGCCACCATCCCTATATACCCGAACAAAGTAGTGATAGCAACGCTCTCCACAATAATCAGCCAAAGGATAGATAATGGTTTCGCCCCAAGAGCCTTACGGATACCGAATTCACGCGTACGCTCTTTCACCGTAATCAACATGATGTTTGAAACACCTACAATTCCACTCAGCAAGGTGAAAATACCAATCACCCAGATAGCTGTACGAAGCATCCCCATGGCGTTTTGTGTCCGCATATAATCAGTAAAGCGGTTCCATATCCAGATGGCACTGTTGTCCTGAGGATCAAAACGACGACTGGCACCAATTACCCTGCGATAGTTGGCCTCAAAGATCTCGTTACTTTCTATTGTTTCCAGATTTTTAGTAGTGAAGATAATATTATTCAGCTGTTCGCCTTTATTATAGATAGTCTGCAAAGTAGAAAAAGGAATATAGGCCTCACTGGCTTCGCGGTCTCCCTGGTCATTATAAATACCTACCACCTGATATGCTACTCCACTTGCATTGACAAACTGCCCGATAGGTTCGGTATGAGTTTTGCCAAATAGGATATCGGCAGTCTTTTTATGTATAACGATCACCTTGCGGCGTTCTTTCAAATCATTCTGATTAACAAAACGCCCGTCAGCAGTTTTCACCGTCTCTACCTCCGTATAGTTGGGGTGTACTCCCATCAAGGAGATATTCACATACTCCTGCCCAAAACTGACGTTTACATTGCTCTGCCGCACGGTAACACCGGCACTGATTACATAATCCGGAAAATACTTTTCAGTAGCCTCCAGGTCATTATTCTCCAAACGGACACGACGTCCCTCCTTCAATCCTGCATAAGGCTTGGAAGTCCATCCCGGAAAAATGCGGATAGAGTTCAATGCACGTTCTGAGGACGATTGCTCGAAGGCGTGGATGATACCGTTTCCGGCACCCAACAACACGATAAGCATAAAGATGCCCCATGCCACGGCAAACCCTGTAAGGAACGTACGCAACTTATTCCGCTTAATGGTTCCGTATATTTCTTGCCAAATATCAAACATATATTCATTTACTATTTGACAATTTACAATTTACAATTTGCCTTCCGGAATGTTGGCGAAGCTTCAATTGTACGTTGTAAATTGTACATTGTACATTCTTTTATTTCATGAATCCGTCTTTTCCGAATGGAGAAGCATCATGATCACGATTCTCTTCGATGCTGCCGATAATACCATCCTTGATATGGATTATCTTATCTGTCTGATTGGCTACACCACTTTCGTGGGTAACCACTATGATAGTCATCCCCGTACTGTGCAAATCTTTAAGAATCTGCATAACTTCCACGGAAGTCTTACTATCAAGAGCACCGGTAGGTTCATCGGCCAGGATAATCTGAGGCTGAGTGATAAGGGCACGGGCGATAGCAACACGCTGTTTCTGTCCACCGGACATTTCATTCGGCATGTGGTGCGCCCAATCCTTCAATCCCAAGCGATCCAGATATTCCAGTGCCATGGCGTTGCGCTTGCGGCGACTTACTCCCTGATAGAAAAGCGGAAGCGCCACATTCTCTACTGCATTTTTAAAGGAAATCAAGTTAAACGACTGAAAGATGAACCCGATCATACGGTTCCGGTATTCAGCCGCTTTAGTCTCACTGAGGTTTTTGATCAGTGTACCATTCAGATAATACTCACCGGTATCATAGTTATCCAAAATACCCAATATATTAAGTAAGGTGGATTTACCGGAACCCGAAGCTCCCATGATGGAAACAAACTCACCCCGCTTGATATCGAGGTTGATGCCTTTGAGCACATGCAAGGGTGCTCCGTTGTTGTAGGTCTTGTTAATGTCTTTCAGTTGTATCACGTATACCTCTGTTTTAGTCTGTTTTCTTATTAATTTTCACTATTAGACGCAGCTATGTTACGAAAAGTTGCAAAGAGGGTGAACTTTTTTTCAAAAAGATTTTGAAGTGTCGTTTTTCTTTGTGTAATTTGTAACCATAATACTAATTAACTAACCCTTTAAACAAAACATTAATATCATGAATTCAAGCATGGAAAAACCCTACGTAGTAGGTATTGACATAGGCGGAACAAACACCGTCTTTGGGATTGTAGACGCACGCGGAACTATTATTGCAAGCGGTTCCATCAAAACCGGCGCTCACGATCAAGCAGATGATTATGTAGATGCAGTCTGCAAGAATCTGTTGCCTTTGATTATCGCTAATGGCGGTGTAGATAAAATCAAAGGTATCGGTATCGGTGCTCCCAATGGTAACTACTACAGCGGTACTATCGAATTTGCCCCCAACTTGCCGTGGAAAGGTGTAATACCTTTGGCAGCTATGTTCGAGGAGCGCTTGGGTATACCTACTGCATTGACTAACGACGCTAACGCCGCAGCTATCGGTGAAATGACTTATGGTGCTGCACGTGGTATGAAAGATTTTATCATGATTACTCTGGGTACAGGTGTAGGTAGCGGTATCGTTATCAACGGTCAGATGGTTTATGGCCACGACGGTTTTGCCGGAGAATTGGGTCACGTTATCATACGCCGCGAAAATGGTCGTCTTTGCGGATGCGGACGTCACGGCTGTCTGGAAACTTACTGCTCGGCTACCGGTGTAGCACGTACAGCCCGCGAATTCCTGACTGCACGTACCGAACCAAGTTTGCTTCGCTCTATCCCTGCTGAGAATATCACTTCAAAGGACGTATACGATGCAGCGGTTCAAGGTGACAAACTGGCACAAGATATTTTCGACTTCACAGGCAACATTCTGGGTGAAGCTATTGCTGATGCTATCGCTTTCTCAAGCCCCGAAGCTATTATCCTGTTTGGCGGATTGGCCAAATCCGGAGATTATATCTTCAAACCCATCCAGAAAGCTATCGATGACAATGTGCTGAACATCTATAAAGGTAAAGCCAAATTGTTGATGTCTGAGTTGAAGGACTCTGATGCAGCTGTTTTAGGTGCCAGTGCACTGGGCTGGGAACTGAGAGACTTGAAATAAAAAGTCCATCATAATTTTAAGTGAAATCCTCCTTTTACCGGTAAAACGGGGAAGGGGGATTTTTTATTTCAAAAATATATTTTGAATGAGCAACTGACGTACGCTCCTAAAATACCAAAACCGTATCGCGCTTTTGCAATTCCAATTCCAGCGCCTGCCCAAATGTAGCAGATACTTGCTCCGTACCATCTCCACTCACAGGTACCTCTGACCGAAGAAAGTACGGCCTTGGTACGGAGCAAGTGCATTCCGGGTGTAACGGAGACAGGTCATAATACAATGAAGAAGATCAAAGAGTTATCTACGCAAAATGACGCAAATGAACGCAAAAATCACAGGGAGCGGGTTAAAGAGATTTATTTTCCATATATTTGCGCAGTGACAGAAACAAGTAATTAAAAACACGATATCATGGGAATTATCAACCAGGGCATTCTCGGAGGTTTCTCCGGTAAAGTGGGACCGATAGTAGGGTTCCGCTGGAAATCAAACTACTATATACGCGCACGGGCTGCCAAAGTCAGCAATCCGCGTACACCGAAGCAACAGGAACAACGTGGCAAATTTGCCACGGCATTCAGTTTTCTGAAAACTATAAAACCTTTCATACGCATTGGTTACAAGGAATTTACACAGGATAAATCCGCCTTCAACGCCGCTATGTCCTATACTCTGAAAAGAGCCGCGACTGGCAGTGGGAAAGAAATCAGGATTGACTTTGACCGGGTATTGGTTTCTATGGGAACCCTAATGCCGATATTTGAAGGTACAGCTACGCAAAACGGAAATAAGATGTACTTCAACTGGCAGGACAATAGCGGTATGGGGAATGCAGAAGATACAGACATTGCTATGTTACTGGTATACAACAAAGACAAAGAAACGGCCGTTTATGATACGAAAACTGCACTGCGCTCTTCCCAACACGCTGAACTACAACTTCCTTCCGACTGGCAAGACGATGAGCTAATAGCTTATCTCAGTTTTTGCAGTGCCGATGGAAATACTATAGCCAATAGCATTCGCCTGTCGGTTTCTGCAATTGACACACCGGAAAATGAGATAGAAATACTAACAGAACCTATTCCTAAAAACTATAAAAATCCTACCTCCATCAAGAAAAAAGGGACTCAGATTCAGATAAAACAAAATTCATCATACGCTCCCCCCAAGGACATTCGGACATGGAAGTTCAAGCCACCACAATGGACCGATATTTCACCCCAGGCTCCGCTACCCTTAATTCCCTGCACACAAAGAGCCAATATCCTGTCAACAAAAAGTTAACTCCTTGCCGACAAGGTATTAACTTCCTGTTGATAGTTTTTACAGCTTACAAGACCCCCGCGTCAGTATCGCTATTCTGCATTTTTTTATTATTACTCTTGTAGTCGCGTCCGAAGTTGATGTTCCATGACAATGTAACACAAATCATGCGGGCAACATCATCGATGTGATACTGATAGCTGTATCCTGCATATTTGTTCCAGTCCTCCTCATTGCGTTTGTAATCCTTCTGGAAAGGATTGAACATACGCAGTCCGACATTCAACCGTTTCCAACGATATTGAAGGTCAATTGCATGTGCCTCTTCACCGGTAGCCAAAACTTCACCAAAGAAATAATCACTATTGTGCTGGAATTCAACAGAAGCTGTGAAGTTTTTATACATAAAGGTAGCAGCTACATCCCAACCGATGCTGTGCTGTGTATGGCGAAAATCAATACCGTTACTCCAATATTTACGACTTTCGATGCTTCCACTCAGTTGCAACACATTCCAAAGCATACCTACACGTCCATCCAGACCTACAGTCCAGTCCTGGAAACTGGAATGATTAGCGTAACTATGGACAAATCTATCATCCTCACGATAAATATGAGGCATGATGGCCTTATCACGGTAGTTATACTGGTTGCGCAATCCAATATCCCATTTGCCCTTACTGTAATTCAAACGGAAAGTAGAACGGTAATAAGAATAAGGTTTCAGGTTCGGGTTACCACGTTCCGACTGCAAAGAATCGGTCAGTTGCTCTACAGCACTTAACTGCGAGAGCGAAGGATTCATTGTATTGACATTTCCATTCAGTGAGATGCTCCACTGATCGTTGAAGGCATACGTCATGTTCAGACGCGGGTTCAAAGAATAGGTTTCATAATCTTCCTGCCCTATCTGCTGAAACCATGAGCGGGTGACACCCATTCCGAGACGATAACCCAGTTTACCCCATTTACCATTATACTGTGCGTAAGCATAAGTATCAGCCTGTTTCATCTGCGAACTGTATTGCAGCGTACCATTATAATCATTATCCGTATATCCCTGAGTATGACGTACGCCTGCACTCAATTTTCCTCCATCTTTAAAAGCTTTCTCATAGATACCTTCACCGATCAACGAATATTTTTTACCGCGTATCCCCGAATAGTAATCTACTACCGGCTCTCCGGACAACAATTCGGTATAGCTGCTACGATTCTTGGTATTAATATATGTACCTACGACATTGAGAGCCAGGAATTGCTTATGCTTCAGGTTTTTCTGAAAATAAAGATCCAGATAAGGACTGAGGTTGCGGTCATGATTCCACTCTTCACGATCGGTTACGGAATTGGGAAATTCTTCGGTATACAGTTTGCCTTTCATTCGTAAATCAGGATCATTATAGTGAGAAAAGCCCACGGTAGCATTCAGCATATACTTGTCAGTCTCTTGCAGATTATAGGTTACAGCACCCCATTGTTGCAAGTTCTTCTTTTTGTTTGCCTCAGCATACTGGCTGCGATGGTATTGACTACCATCTTCAAAAGTGAACGTTTCATTCTTATCGAACCATATCTCGTTGAAATATTGCAGGCGGTTACCGTAGTAAAAGCTAATCTCCGATTGTTTGAAATTTACTTTTCCCGTCAGATTATGATTGCCAAAGCCACTTTTCAGGCTTTGCATACCATTGTAACCGAAAGAGCCTCCCACTTCATAACGGCGAACGATGTAGTTTACCACCGCACCTGCATCGCCATAGCGCAGACCTGGATCTTCTTGAAACTCAACACGTATAACCTCTTCAGGCAACAGGGCAGTGACTTCTTCTTTTGTAGCTTTTCGTCCATTGATACAGAGTTGTACACTGCTACCATCGGTCATGCCTACACTGCCATCCATACTATTGACACGAAGCCGGGGCAACATCAGATGGCGCAACATGTCCACACCATTGTTTGATGCACTAATTTGTTTTTTACTGGGAAATATCAATTTCTGATCTGCCCGACTCACTCTGCTGGAAGCGGTAACAGTTACTTCACCCAACTCTTGCGAAGCGTCTGCCAAAGTTAGCGTACCTACATCAGCGGTACGTTCAAAGCCCTGGAGAGAAAGATACAACGATTGATAACCGATGCTGGAAATCGCCAACCGATAGTCTCCGGCAACGATTTTCTGAAGTTTGAATTCACCCTTTTCACCAGTAGTAGTTCCGGTTACAAAGGCAGAATCTACGGTTTGCAACACTACGTTAGCATAAGGAAGCGGTTGCTGCGCTTCATCCACCAGTTTTCCACTGATATTTTGTGCCATAAGGCTGATGCATGCAGTTAAGCAAAGCATTGACAAGATAATCCTTTTCATTTTTAATATGTAATATGTAGTAGTTTCATCATGAATCGTTTACTTAAATCAAATAAAAAGAGGAAACTCCATTGAAGTTTCCTCTTTTTATCTCGAAATTAGAGTCTGGCTGATTAGCCATTAACTCTTTTTTCTTTAATTCTTGCTTTCTTACCGGTAAGAGCACGCAGATAGTACAATTTAGCGCGACGAACCTTACCTACCTTGTTCACTTCGATGCTGTCGATAGCCGGTGATTCGATTGGGAAAATACGTTCTACACCTACGGTACCAGACATTTTGCGTACAGTGAAACGCTTTTTGTCTCCATGACCGGAAATCTTGATAACAACACCACGATACAGCTGTACACGTTCTTTGTTACCTTCGATGATACGATATGCTACTGTAACAGTGTCACCTGCTTTGAAGCTCGGGTGTTGTTTACCGGTAGCAAATGCTTCTTCTGCAATTTTAATTAAATCCATTGTTATTATTCTTAAATTGTTTGATCGTTACAACGCAACATACCAGGCTTCTCTCGTAGGTCCTGACAGCGATTGCGCGAAAGCGGTGCAAAGGAACGAATTATTCGGCAGATACACAAATAATTCGCTCGTTTTTTGCTTAGCGACGATCGCCTGAAGAACGGCTGGAACTACCGGAACTGCTGCTTCTTGTTGAAGAAGAACCGCTGCTGCGTGTACTGCTTCCGGAAGAACTCCGTACACTAGAAGAACTGCTTTCCTTACGTCCGGTACTCGGTGTAGTACTGCTGCTACGGCGGGAAGAGCTTGTATTGCTCTTCGTTTCACTACTGCTATTGGTACGCGTACTGCCACTGTTAGTACGAGAGCTGCCACTATTACGTGAACTACTATTATTGGTACGCGAGCTATTATTAGTGTCAGTAGCACTACTCTTCGTACTACTGTTGGTACGACGTGAACTGCTGCTGGTATTAGTAGTTGCACCGCTGTTCGTACTTTCCCTGCGGGTAGTGCTTGGAGTGGTAGTGCGATTGCTACTTGAACTACTGCGACGTGTAGTGTACACATCATCTCTCGACGGCGCACGGTCAGAGCCGGGACGTACAGTTACAGAGCCAAAATCCGAACGGCGGTGTGTTGTATAGGATTTTGTATCACGAATTCGATACGAACCATTATAGTATGGATGTTTGTAACGTCCGCGATAATAGCTCACATTATTATGATGCGTGCGATAGTGCCCTCCTACATACGTGCGGTAGTGATACGGACGGGGGAAATAGAAATGATTGTGGTTGGTATACGTGATATAAACACGGAAGTACCAACGGTTTCCACTGGTATAGATGGGGCGGTAAAAATAATCCGCCTGCATAAAGCGGGCATACTGTCGGCTACTAAGCACCCAGCGGAGATCGTCATTACGTACATCCAGATAGTCATAATATCGGTTGAGTGCCCACTCATTACCATATAGCACATCGTCCATTACATAGCGTACACCGGAAATGAAGTCATAATTGATTTCATATACATCATTGTATTGTTCGGTGCTCAGGTTCAGCTCGTAAGCCATTTTATCTGTGAGGAAACGAGTCTCCTTACGTACTTTGCTATTACTCATAGCATTCGTGCCTGCGCTGCAAACAGCAGTACTCAAAGTGGCAAGCAGGATAAATAATATTCGTTTCATGATAGCGTTTTTTACTTAGTTTATGAATTGTCTATTCTTTGTTGGAAACAAAAATAGGGGAAGATTATCCCCTATTCATTTGTTTCTCTCTATTCTTATATAGGGATTTCCCTAATCTGTTTAGGACTTTGGGGATTTTGCCAACATGATGCCGTCCTCTTTCAAAAGGATGAGATGTTTCTTATAAAGGTCGCCTACACCTTTCTTGAAAGTTTTCTTGCTAACGCCAAAAGTGGCATAAATGTCATCTGCCGGACTTTTATCATTCAGAGATATCTGTCCGCCATTATCCTTTATATATTGCAACAGGGTTTTCGAGAAGTCATCCACTTTTTCAAAGCCCGGCTTCTGAAGTATCAAGTCTATCTTACCATCCTCACGTACTTGCTTGATGAAAGCTTTCACCTGATCACCGGTATGCAAGGATTGGAATATCTCGCTATCATACAACAAGCCACCATACTTATTCTCAATGATCGCCTTGAAGCCTAAATCCGTTTTTTGCCAGATGAGGATATTCACCTCATCTCCGGCTTCATAAGGCGCTGCCTCTTTAGAAAGATAGCGGTCTACTTTGGCTGAAGCTACGATACGGTAGCTTTCATCATCCAGATGAGCATGGATAACGTATTTCTTTCCTACCTGCATCTTCATCTTCTGTTCACGGAAAGGCACGAAGAGGTCTTTCATCAATCCCCAGTTCAAGAATGCTCCATACTCATTTACCCATGCTACTTCCAAACAGGCAAATTCACCTACCTGTACCAACGGTGTCAATGTTGTGGCTACAAGGCGTTCCTCGTTATCCAGATATATAAATACATTCAATTCGTCTCCCGGCTGGCAACCTTCGGGCACATAACGCAGAGGAAGCAGGATTTCTCCATCTTCACCACCATCCAGATACATACCGAACTCCACTTCCTTGACTACCTGCAAGATATTGAATTTACCTAATTCGATGCTCATAATTTCTTTCGTTTGGGGCAAAGATAATGCAAACCGAAGGCAGTACAAAATAAGCTTGATTATTTTTAATGCTAAGATGCAGCTTATCTTCGCTTTTAAGCAAAGATTAAGCATAAGGCATAACTTTTCAATCTAAGCCATAACTTTTTTCTATGAACAAATCTCTTGGAAAACAGTTATTTTTGTATCGGGAAACTAAAGATAAGGAAAATTATATTCACCTTTTAAATACATAAAAGTTATGGAATTTCTAACAAACGAAAAACTTACGATTGTAGGAGCCGCCGGAA
>ERZ780014.340-NODE-340-length-22514-cov-3.1793_pt1 | contig 22514 bp, 16 predicted proteins | sample MGYA00511929_ERZ780014 | MGnify/ENA primary metagenome ERZ780014 (study PRJEB29588, sample SAMEA2155132) | human gut metagenome | biome: human gut; feature: human-associated habitat; material: faeces | place: Denmark | collected 2008/2010 ...
ACATCCTTTGACACATGCACAACACTTTATGCACTTTTCGGCAATCGTATTACATTCGTCACCTTTCAGGATAGCTCCCGAAGGACAATGTACAGCGCAAACGCCACAATGCGTGCAAAGTTCCGCATTCACTTCCGGTACACGCGGCAAAGGAACACCACTTTTACGCAACTTTATCACCCGGCGCAGAAACTTGAACAAAGGCAGAAAAGGCTGGCGCGGGCGCTGGATACGGTTCACATCCACCGGATACAAGTGTTCCATATCAACGGCGGCATTTATTTTCGTCTGTATCTTCGCACCAAATTCCTCCGCATATTGCAAATCATTTGCATCCGGACGCCCTGGGGCTATTGGATTTTGTTCTGTACTATACGAATGTTCTCCCACAAAAGTAGCCCCGGCAATAACTTTGAAACCCTGGGCAGAAGCAAATGCGTCCAATTCTATCAAAGCCTTTTCATACGCGCGGTTACCATAGACTACTACCAACACAACTGGAGATCCTGACGCACGAATACCCTGCAAACGTTCCATAGCCAAAGGAGCTACCTTGCCACCATACACTGGCACAGCAATAACAGTCAGTGTATTCTCCGGAATATCTACCTCAGCAGTATGCAGTGTTAAATTCGTAGTAACAACATTTGTTAATCCTGTTCCGCGAACAATTGCCTCGCCAACTTGTTTAGATGTACGAGTAGGCGAAAAATAGATGAAATGAACTTCGTTTATATCCATAAATATATGCGCTTTTTCTTGGTTTATCAAGCAAAGATAAAGTTTTAAAATTAAAAAAAAGACGAATTGTTTATGAAACCAAAAATATTTATTACCTTTGCACCGTTGAAACATTCTGTAAACTCCTAAGTGCGGGTAGCTAACAGTTTTCCGGTTCAATAATAAATATCCCATAATCATTATATTAAATAAAGGTATATTTGCCACGTTGCTTGTGACGACAACCGCAGCCGTGTGAACATATCTGTCCAATAACAAAAGAAATTTTAAACCATTCACATATATACTGTATGTATAATATCATTCAATTGAACGACAAAAATTTGTCGGAACTTCAATCTATTGCCCAAGAACTGGGTATTAAAAAGACAGACTCACTAAAAAAAGAAGAACTTGTTTACAAGATACTTGATGAACAAGCCATCGCAGGTGCTACCAAAAAGGTTGCTGCTGAAAAGCTGAAAGAAGAGCGTAAAGTGGATAGACAACAAAAACGTACCCGCGTAACCGTAAAAAAAGAGAGTACTGACAAAGTCTTCACCGCCAACAAAAATGGTGACCTCACTAAGGCAAAAGCTGAAACCACAGTTGCAGCTGCCAAGGTACAACCAGTAGCTGAGGCAACAAAAGCACCGGTAGCTGAGAAAGCTCCTGAAGCAGTTGTAACCACTGCATCCGCTCCCGAAAAAGCCGAAGACGCTACTCCGAAACGTAAACCGGGGCGTCCGCGCAAAACCAAGACGGAAGAAAAAGCTCCCATACCCGCACCTATGCCTGTTGCAAAGAAGGAAGAGCCTAAAAAAGCTGAACCTGAATTGAACTTTGAAACCGAAACACCTAAAGTAGTTAAGAAAGTCGTAATAGAGGACAGTCCTATCTTATCAGAACCCGAAGATGACTTCATTCCCATCGAAGATCTCCCGACTGAGAAAATAGAGCTCCCTTCAGAACTGCTGGGCAAATTCGAAGCTACCAAAGCCGAGACTCCTATAGCACCCGTAGCAGAATCCACGCCTGCAACCGCACAACGCCCACGCCTTCGTCCTCGCGACAATAATAATACTCCTTATAATAATAATAATAATAATAATAACAACAATAATAATCGTAACAACAACCCGCGTCCTGTTCAGCAACAACGTCCCGTGCAGCAAAATGCTGGTGATAACTATGCTCCTGTGCAAGAACGCAGACCGGTAATCGAGCGCGAAAAAGTATACGAATTCGATGATATCTTGACCGGTACCGGTGTACTGGAAATTATGCAGGATGGTTACGGATTCCTTCGTTCTTCCGATTACAATTATCTTTCTTCACCGGATGATATTTACGTATCACAATCCCAAATTAAATTGTTCGGACTGAAAACAGGTGACGTTGTGGAAGGTGTAATTCGTCCGCCAAAAGAAGGAGAAAAATATTTCCCATTGGTAAAGGTAGGAAAAATCAATGGACGTGATCCGGCTTTCGTACGTGATCGTGTGCCATTTGAGCATCTTACTCCGTTATTCCCCGATGAAAAATTCAGATTATGCAAAGGTGGCTACTCCGACTCCATGTCTGCCCGTGTAGTAGATCTCTTTGCTCCTATCGGTAAAGGTCAGCGTGCATTGATCGTGGCACAGCCTAAAACCGGTAAGACCATCCTGATGAAAGATATAGCCAATGCAATTGCAGCAAATCATCCGGAAGTTTACATGATCATGTTGCTTATCGACGAACGCCCCGAAGAAGTAACCGACATGGCTCGTACCGTAAATGCCGAAGTGATTGCTTCAACTTTCGATGAACCAGCCGAACGTCACGTAAAGATTGCAGGTATCGTACTGGAGAAAGCAAAGAGACTTGTAGAATGTGGCCATGATGTCGTTATCTTCCTGGATTCTATCACTCGTCTGGCACGTGCTTACAATACGGTATCCCCGGCTTCCGGCAAAGTCCTTTCAGGTGGTGTGGACGCCAATGCACTACACAAGCCCAAACGTTTCTTCGGTGCCGCCCGTAATATTGAAAATGGTGGTTCACTCACTATCCTGGCTACTGCATTGATTGATACCGGTTCTAAAATGGACGAAGTTATCTTCGAAGAATTCAAAGGTACAGGTAACATGGAGTTGCAACTCGACCGCAACCTGTCCAACAAACGTATTTTCCCTGCAGTCAACATTGTTGCTTCCAGCACTCGTCGTGATGATCTGTTGCAGGATAAGCAAACATTGGATCGCATGTGGATACTCCGCAAATATCTGGCTGATATGAACCCGATAGAAGCTATGGATTTCGTAAAAGATCGTATGGAAAAAACCAAAGACAACGACGAATTCCTAATGAGTATGAACAGCTAAAACTGAAGCCAAAGGATATAATCAACAAGAAATAGGATTAAATATACAAAAAGGACGAGACATTTTCGGATATCTCGTCCTTTTTAGTTATTTTTGTCGCAATTAATCACATATCATTGTATAAACGTATTAGTTAATAAGGTGAAGCTCAGTAAAACGATCATACTATTATTGTTGATGTTATTTTACGGTACTTCCTATATCCTGTCTGCAAGCAAGGATTCGGAAGATGAGCGTATACATCTTATGGAATACCTGATGGATAATAACTTAGGTTATTCTCAGGAAGTCAGATTAAGAGATATCGCCCAATGGGAAAATGAACTTGTAGAAGTATTCCGTAGCAGAAAGGACTATAAATACATGTTCCTTATGCAGCAGATGGCTGTATATGCCCTCGTTTCAGACGGCCACATCAACGAAGCGTTGGAAAAAGCAAATGTTATGCTGAAACAGGCCACTCAAATGAAATACGATATCGGCATAGCCATAGCCCATTATGCAATAGGAGATACTTATCTTAATGCCAACATGAATAATGAGGCTATCGAAGAATACGAAATAGCCATGCAGAAATTGCATAAAGTATCCGACTCCGAAAAATTACAGGAAAAAGTCTTGATTCAACTAATTCCAACCCTCATCAGAATGGGGAGGATGGATGAAGCTAAAGCCCATTTGGATCAAATGGAACAAATGAATGATTACCAGCACAGCCGTTTCATAGAAAATATCTTCCAAGCATATTATTACCTCCATAATAATGATATGGATAAAGTCCGGAAATATATTCAGGAAGCAGAAGAATGGTATGAATACTATCCGTTTTATTTTCATAGTTCTATCTTGAAATATATACAAGCTGAATATGCCAAAAGAATTGGAGATGACGAACTAGCTATCAAATTATATAATGAGCTGACCATAAATACCAGCAGTGCCAATGTCTATAACAGATATCTAAAAATGAAGAATTCACTGGCACAACTGTATACCAAACAAAACAGGCCTAGAGAGGCATGTGCCATTTTTCAAGACATCAATATTGCACGAGATTCTATCAATGCCCGTAACTATTCCACCCAGATAAATCTGTTGCGAACCATATATCAGGTGGACCGTCTCGAGATGGATAATCAAAGCGAGCGAAGCCGTCTGCTTTTTTATTCAATTATAGGTTGTATCCTCATTCTAGGCATATCTATTGTATCCGTACTTTATATTCGTAAAATCAATGCACGCTTGATTGCATCTCAACATAAATTGGAAAAAGCCCGGCAAAGTGCTGAGAACTCCATTCGTACCAAAAGTCTTTTTCTGTCGAATATGAGTCATGAAATACGTACTCCACTAAATGCCTTGTCCGGTTTCTCATCTATTCTGACCGATGCTAATATTGACATCGGAACCCGACAACAATGCAATGAAATCATTCAGCAAAATTCAGACTTACTTTTGAAGCTGATAGACGATGTTGTTGACCTTTCCAGTTTGGAAATCGGGAAAATGCAATTCCAGTTTGGAAACAGCGATGCAGTAGCTATTTGTCGCAATGTAGTGGATACGGTAGAGAAGATAAAGCAAACATCCGCCACAGTCCTATTCCAAACGTCTCAGGAAAAAATGGAAATCTATACGGATGAGGCACGCCTCCAGCAGTTACTTATCAATCTGTTGATTAATGCAACCAAATTTACCACAGAAGGTAGCATAACCTTATTATTGGAGAAAGAATCAGAAGAAATGACTGTGTTTTCGGTTACAGATACCGGTTGTGGGATCGCCCCGGAAAAACAGGGACAGATATTTAACCGTTTTGAAAAGCTGAATGAAAATGCCCAAGGCAGCGGATTGGGACTCTCTATCTGTCAATTAATTGTAGAACGTTTCGGCGGAAGAATATGGATAGATCCTGAATATAAGGATGGTTCCCGCTTCTTGTTTACTCATCCAATTCACTCTACCAACAGAAAGGAGGCAGCGCAATGAAACAAACCTTGTTAATACTCGCTCTTTTCCTACAAAGTTTCCTCGCATTTGCAGAAAATATAACAGAAAAATCATCTGTGGCAGACAGTCTATTAATCGAACTGCGTGCACTTCCGCATGACACCACAAGATTAAAATTACTTGAGAAACTCGTGCTTACCGAACAAAACTCTCCGCATTATATAGAATATGCTGAAGAAATGTTCAACGAAGCACAGTACCAAAAGAATCCTAAATATATATGCAGCAGTACATATTTCAAAATATTGTACTATTATAATAAGAATGAAGTCGATAGTGTCAGTAAACTGGTGAACTACGTGAAACCCATTGCTGAACGCATGGAGTTTTTCAGGTTGTACTTCAATGCACAAAAATTGCTTATTTATACTTATACATATAAGGAGAAATATGAATATGCCATCAATGAATCATTAAAAATGCTTGAGAAAGCAGAAGAACTGAATAACACAGACGGCCGTATAGCTGCTTATTCATGTCTGGCAAGTGCATACCATGAAACCAACCGTACAAAAGAAGAAGGAGAAGCGCTTCGAAAAGCTCACAAATATGTTTCGGAACAAACAACCAGCAGTACACAGTTTAATGTTCTGAATCAATTAATTGTATTCAGTAAAGACCAGAAAGACTATTCAAGCCTGAAGACGTATCTGAAAGAAAACAAACAGCTATTGCAAAAAATGCTTAGTTTAGATCCGGATATGTATGAATCATATTTCAATCTTTATCTATTCTCAGAAATATTTCAAACTTACTATTATACAGGGATAGGAAAGACAGACTCGGCTAAATATCATATAGAAGAAGCTCAAGACTTCATAACTCCGCAGAGTTATATTCCCTATATGGCCCTGTATTATGATGCAAGTGCGGAGTATTACCGGCATACAAAAGATTATCAGGCTGCACTTCTCTATATAGATTCTGCTCTGATAAAGATGAAACAATTTAAATCTGCCCAAATGGAGTATGCCAAACAATTATCGCGAAAAGCTGACATTCTGCAAGAAATGGGTAAATATGCAGAAGCCCTGCCACTGTACGAAAGTTCCAATCATATTCAGGATTCACTGACTGCCGCCATATCAGCTAAACAACTGGAGGAAATCAAAGAAATACATCATCTGAACCAATTGGTATGGGAGCGTGGAAAACTAAGAAATCGTGTACAAACCAGTATTCTTTTGAGTCTCGGAATCATTTTGATCTTATGTATCGGCTATATGTTCCGCATCAATCTGATACGAAAAGCACTAAAGATATCAGAAAAAGAAACTCATAAAGCCACACGACAGACAGAAGAAGCCAATGAAATGAAGAATCGTTTCCTCTCCAATATGAGTCACGCCATCCGTGTTCCCCTAAACGGAGTATTGGGGTTCTCACAAATTATAGCAAACGAAGCGGAAATAGACGATCAAACCCGTAAAGAATATGCGGAAATTATTCAGCAAAACACGGATCAGCTAATGCGTTTAGTCAACAATGTCCTTGATTTGTCGCGCCTGGAAGCCGGTATGATGAAATTCCAAATGAGTAATTATGACATCGTACAGCTCTGCAACGATGCTGTAGGAATGGCACATATGCAGAATTCTACCTTGCATACTCATTTCATCAGTAACATTGACGAATATATCATCCATACAGACACAAACCGGTTCATGCAATTCGTTGTCAGTATTCTAACTTGTCCATTCGCTTCTTTCAAAGAAGAACGCGATCTCAACTTCACTCTGAACAAGAACGGAGAAATATTACGTTTTAAAATCACCAACTGCCCCCTCGCAGACCTCAAATATGCCAATCAAGACTCTGCTTTGCGTAATGATGTCAACCGTCTGTTTATAAAACACTTTGGCGGTACATATCAAGTAATCCCCGATAGCAAAGAAGGTCCAACTATTCTTTTCACTTATCCCGCTACCTCGGTTGAATAATATTATTGCCTTAAATGAAGGTAGATACGTGGATTTTTTGTACTTTTGCGCCTCAATAAGAGTAATTTGTAATTTATAAATAGAATTATATCATCATGTTCGATAATTTAAGCGAAAGACTGGAAAGGTCGTTTAAAATTCTGAAAGGTGAAGGAAAGATCACCGAAATCAATGTTGCGGAAACCCTGAAAGATGTGCGTAAAGCACTGTTGGACGCTGACGTAAACTACAAAGTAGCCAAAACTTTCACTGATACTGTTAAGGAAAAAGCATTAGGACAAAACGTGCTGACAGCTGTAAAGCCCAGTCAGTTGATGGTAAAAATCGTGCACGATGAACTGACTCAATTGATGGGTGGCGAAACAGCAGAGATTGATTTGGAAGGAAAGCCGGCAGTTATTTTGATGTCCGGTCTGCAAGGTTCCGGTAAGACAACTTTCTCAGGTAAGCTGGCACGAATGCTGAAAACGAAAAAGAACAAGAAGCCATTGTTGGTGGCTTGTGATGTATACCGCCCTGCCGCTATTGAACAGTTGCGCGTACTAGCTGAACAAATTGGAGTTCCAATATACTCTGAACCTGACAGCAAGAATCCGGTGAAAATTGCTGAAAACGCCATTCAAGAGGCTAAAGCCAAAGGATACGATGTAGTTATTGTCGATACAGCCGGACGTCTGGCAGTAGACGAAGAGATGATGAACGAGATTGCCGCTATTAAAAAAGCAATCAATCCAAACGAAATCCTATTCGTAGTAGACTCCATGACCGGCCAAGACGCTGTAAACACAGCAAAAGAGTTTAACGAACGACTTGACTTCAACGGTGTTGTACTAACTAAATTAGATGGTGACACCCGTGGTGGTGCCGCTCTTTCCATTCGTTCGGTGGTGAACAAGCCGATCAAGTTTGTGGGTACAGGTGAAAAACTGGATGCTATTGATCAATTCCATCCCTCACGTATGTCAGACCGTATCCTTGGTATGGGTGACATCGTTTCATTGGTGGAACGTGCCCAGGAGCAGTACGATGAAGAAGAAGCAAAACGCCTGCAAAAGAAGATTGCCAAGAATCAATTCGATTTCAACGATTTCTTGAGTCAGATTGCACAGATCAAAAAGATGGGCAACCTGAAAGACTTGGCTTCTATGATACCGGGTGTAGGTAAAGCTATTAAGGACATTGATATTGATGATAATGCATTTAAAAGTATTGAGGCTATCATCTACTCGATGACTCCGGCAGAACGCAGTAATCCGGCTCTTCTGAACGGTTCGCGTCGTCAACGCATTGCCAAAGGTAGTGGTACGAATATTCAAGAAGTAAACCGTCTGTTGAAACAATTTGACCAAACCCGCAAGATGATGAAAATGGTAACGGGTAGCAAGATGGGCAAAATGATGCCGAAGATGAAATAATAAAGATAAACTGCAAGCATACCAATCCCGCTAATTTCATATTTTAAATGAAGTCAGCGGGATTGTTGTTATATTCGGTTATTTGCTCTATATTTGCGATACTCTTTTAGACCCCTAATACAAGATAAATTATAATCAAAACAAAAATATTTATATGACATTAATTGATGGAAAAGCAATCTCTGAACAAGTAAAACAGGAGATTGCTGCAGAAGTAGCAGAAATTGTAGCAAAAGGTGGCAAATGCCCTCACCTTGCTGCAATTCTTGTAGGCCACGATGGTGGCAGCGAAACGTATGTTGCTGCCAAAGTGAAAGCATGCGAAGTTTGTGGATTCAAATCCAGCCTCATCCGTTATGAAGCGGATGTTACGGAAGAAGAGCTCCTTGCTAAAGTACGTGAATTAAATGAAGATGCAGATGTTGACGGATTTATCGTACAACTCCCATTACCCAAGCATATCTCTGAGCAAAAAGTGATTGAAACTATCGATTATCGTAAAGATGTAGACGGGTTTCATCCCATCAATGTAGGTCGCATGTCCATAGGATTGCCTTGCTATGTATCAGCAACCCCTAACGGTATTCTTGAACTACTGAAACGCTATCAAATAGAAACTTCGGGTAAGAAGTGTGTAGTATTGGGACGTAGTAATATCGTCGGTAAACCAATGGCTGCACTGATGATGCAGAAAGCCTATCCAGGAGATGCTACTGTAACCGTATGCCATAGCCGGAGCAAAGATCTTGTAAAAGAATGCCAGGAAGCCGATATCATCATCGCTGCATTGGGACAACCCAACTTTGTGAAAGCTGAAATGGTAAAAGAAGGTGCCGTAGTTATTGATGTAGGTACTACACGTGTACCGGATTCTACAAAAAAATCAGGCTTCAAACTGACTGGAGATGTTAAGTTTGACGAGGTTGCTCCGAAATGTTCATTTATCACTCCTGTGCCGGGTGGTGTAGGACCGATGACCATCGTTTCTTTGATGAAGAATACATTGCTGGCTGGTAAGAAAGCAATATATCAATAATAAAAATACCGAATACCGGAAGGAACCTCTTGTGACAACTTGACTCCTTTCGGTATTTATTTTATCCAGTGGAACCTTAATCCGCTCAAAGTCATGAGACAGACAATCCCTCTTGCATTACTTTTCTTCTTTATATCGTGTTGTAGCACAGCACAGGAACAAGTAGTACCGGAATCCACTGATACAATCCCCCCTGCAAAAATCACTCTATTATTTGTAGGTGATCTGATGCAACACCAAGCCCAGCTTGACGCCGCGCGTACAGATAAAGGGACCTATGACTACTCTCCCTGCTTCTCTCTAGTAAAAGAGCAAATCAGTGGAGCGGACATCGCTATCGGCAATTTAGAAGTACCTATCGGTGGAAAACCTTATAGTGGTTATCCGGCTTTCTGTGCACCTGATGAATATTTATATGCCATTAAAGAGGCCGGTTTCAATGTTCTATTAACTGCTAACAATCACTGTCTCGACCGCGGTAAAAAAGGTTTGGAACGTACAATCCTAATGTTAGATTCCTTACGTATCCCCTACACCGGAACTTATAGAAATGAAGAAGAACGCCGTCAACGATACCCATTACTCATTCACAAAAACGGTTTTCGAATTGCCCTTCTTAACTATACCTATGATACCAATGGAGTTAAGCCATCCTCTCCCAACATAGTGAACTATATTGATAAGAAAATCATGTTACAGGATATCGATACAGCACGAACATGGCAACCTGATGTTATCATTGCCTGTATGCATTGGGGAAACGAATACCAATCGCTACCCAGTCGCGAACAGCAACAATTGGCTGATTGGTTATTGAAACAGGGCGTTACCCATATCATCGGTAGCCATCCTCATGTTATACAACCCATGGAACTACGCACGGATAGCATTACCGGAACACAACACACTGTAGTATATTCTTTAGGGAATTTCATCTCCAATATGAGTAAAGTAAATACTGACGGAGGACTTATTTTCACATTAGAATTAGAAAGAGACACCACAACATCTACCTCCACACAAGTTCGAGTACAACGTTGCGGATATAATTTCGTATGGACAGCACGTCCCAATTTCACCAAAGAAAAAAACTATGTGCTTTATCCCACAGATTCCACATCTATTTCAAAGCTCCCGGAAGCTGCACGTAACCATTTGAATATCTTCGTCAAAAACTCCCGAAAGCTCCTCCAACAGCACAATGTAGGAATTAAGGAGAATAAAAAATAATGCAGATTTCAATAAAATATTTCGCCAAATATTTGCAGTATCAAAGATAATACCTATCTTTGCACCGCGTTTGAGAAATGACGCAAACATGGTGACTGTAGTTCAGTTGGTTAGAGCGTCAGATTGTGGTTCTGAATGTCGTGGGTTCGAGTCCCATCAGTCACCCAAAGAAATCCTGTAAGTTTATGACTTACAGGATTTTTTGTTCATAACACTTTACCATCCTCTATGTTAAAGTTTACTATTCCGACCAGCCCCCAACAAATATTAACCACGATAATCATAAAGTTCCGGGAATTTGCATACATTTGCACCACACTTATAAAAACATCATAGGTGCAATAATAAACATGGAAAATGAACTTCTGTCGCTCATTCCTGAATATATACCTTTAGGGCTCGGCGTATATGATAAAGATGGATATCTGAAATACGCCAATGACACTACACTAAAAATGTTCGGTGTAACTATGAAGGATATTTATAATATTAATATCTTCGATGACCCTAACATCACGGCAGAAGATAAAACTCTCCTAAAGCAGGGGTTGAACGTCTCTTTTGAAACCGATTATGATTTCGATCTTTGTGAAAACTTCTACGAAACACCCATCAAAGGAATCAAAAAATACTTTGTTACCAAAGTAACTATCATGCGCGATCCCGAAGGAAATCGTCAAGGCTATTTACTAGCCTGTGAAGATATCACCGTAAAGAAAGCACAAGAGCGGGAAATTATTGAAAGCTACAAGAAAATAAAAGCAACACAAAAGGAATTATCACTAGCCTTGAATGCCGGGAAGCTATCCTCATGGAACTACAATATAAAAGAAGGTCTGTTTTGCAAATTCGATGTTCATATCGAGAATATTGAAAAAAGATCATTGCAATCCATATATGAGAGCATCCATCCCGATGACAGAAATAAATTCATGGCATTACTGGAAGTTGTTGCTCATAAACAGAAACTCCCGGAAAACAGGATTATATTAAGAGTTCTGGAAAACAATGCAACAGATTATAGTTACTCCAGCTTTACCTACAGTGCAGTAGAAGATGAAGCAGGCAATGTAGTGGTCATCACATTTATTCAACGGGATATTACCGAAGACATTATATACCAGCAAAATCTGATTACAGCCAAAAACAAAGCAGAAGAAGCGGACAAATTGAAGTCCACATTCCTCGCTAACATGAGTCACGAAATCCGTACTCCACTCAATGCAATTGTAGGATTCTCTGAATTGCTGACCGAAACGGATGATGCGGAAGAAAAATTTGAATATAAACAACTGATTGAAACCAACAGTGAGATACTCCTGAAATTAATCGGGGACATTCTCGATCTATCAAAAATTGAAGTTGGCTCCATTGATATCAATCGTCAGAAACTGAATTTGTGCCAGCTTTGCGATGAATTATACCGGTCCTTCCAACAACGGATTAAAAATCCCAAAGTTATCCTCAAACTCATCAATCCATATACCAAATGTGTGGCGAATTTCGACAAATATCGCTTTATGCAGATATTCACAAACTTTGCTACAAATGCCATTAAGTATACGCCACAAGGTGAAATTGTAATGGGATACGAATGTATGCCCGGACAGGTAAGAATCTATGTAAAGGATAGCGGCATCGGCATACCGGAGGAGAAAAAAAACCGTATCTTCAGTCGTTTCGAGAAATTAGATACTTTTGCCCAGGGAACCGGCTTAGGACTTTCTATCTGTAAAGCCATTGCCGATGCTACAGGCGGAGAAGTAGGCTTTAAATCCAAAGCCAACATAGGTTCTGAGTTCTGGTACATCGGATATACCGATGTCGAATATGTCGAAAAATCAGAGGTTGCAGACGAGGACTTAAATAACAAAAGTACAGAACACCTTTCAGCCAATTCCTCAGTAAAGATTAAAGATCTGAATATTCTGATAGCGGAAGATAATGACAGCAATTACCTGTTAATCAAGAAACTTCTTAAAGACAATCAACTAACCCGCGCCATAACCGGAGTAGAAGCTATCGAGAAAATCAAAGCCCAGACCTTTGACATCGTCTTTATGGATATGCGGATGCCGGTAATGAATGGACTGGAAGCAACTTCCCTCATCCGGGAATTCAACCAGACTACCCCTATTATCGCCCTTACTGCCAATGCATTCGACTCCGACAGAGAGAATGCATTAGCCGCAGGATGCAATCATTTCATGACCAAGCCCGTCAAAAAACGAGAATTAATGGATTTACTTTTCAGATATTTCAAACAACAACCCCAATAACAGAATTACTTCTGATTCAATTTACGTATCACTTTAGCAGGATTTCCTACAGCCAACGAGTCTGCCGGAATATCATGCGTAACCACTGAACCCGCACCGATTACACAACGGTCGCCAATAGTCACTCCCGGGCAAATTGTCGCATGACCGCCAATCCAGCAACGTTCACCAATGGTTACCGGCAGACAATTCTCATAGGCATCCCTTTCGTCAGCATCAAGCGGATGTTGCGCTGTATAAATATGTACTCCCGGAGCAATCAGCGTTTTCCGGCCAATAGTAACTTTAGCACCATCCAAAATAACAGCACCGAAATTGATAAAAACTCCTTCAGCTGCATATATACCATCCCCATAATCGCAATAAAAGGGTGGTTCTACAAAAAAATCCGGAGTGGAATTCGGGAAAAGTGAACGGGTAACCTCCGGCATTTTAGAGGTATGATATTCAGTCACATTCAACTGATGTAGCTTCTTTTTTACTTCAGCCCGATAGGCATACATTTCAGGAGTATGAGCATCGTAATGAAGCCCTTCGCGCATACACTTTAATTCTTCTTGAAGTGTTCTCATCTTAAAAATGATTTTATTATTAACTCGTTAAAAGCACTGCAAAGTTAGTATAAATTCAGGCACCTGTATGCCCATGTTTCTGTAAAAAAAGTAAATGCCCAAAACCATAAAAAAGGCTCAATTGTTATCTAAATATTCGGAATTATCAGGTGTACAACAAACAGTCTTTTAGTTTAAAAAAGTTGAAAGTAGATAATCCTACGCTTATTTTCTGTTTGCTGGCACTCGATTTGCGGATATTATTACAGAGTATTAACCAATATACTCCTGATATTAGTATGACAACATGTATAACTAAAAATAAATGATTATGGAAACAAACGAGAAATTAATTGCAGTCGTAGAAATCGGTGGTGACAAAGCAACTCAATTCTGGGCAAGAGCTGATGATTTGGCGCAAGCATACAATGAAAAATCAACGGATATAGTCTATTCAGTAAAGAAACTTCCTGATTCTGATAACCTCTTTCACTTCTTCGCTACCTCAAAAGAAGAAATGACGCAGGAAACCTTGTTGGAATGTAGCCGTGAGTTCCTGGATGAATTATTGACATTAGTTCCCAGCGAATGCGTCAGAATATCCGTTGTCGGACCTAAAGCAGGCTAAAAAAGCATACCGTAAACTGGCAAAGCAAAGGATTGGGCAGGCAGAAAAGAGGCAGATAGGAATACATTCATTATCTTTGCAACTGTTTTTGTAAACCCAACCCTATATAAAATGAAGTTACTCTGGATCGACCTCAACAGTTCATACGCACATTCTTCCCTGGCACTTCCGGCACTGCATGCCCAGATTGCTGATGATACATCCATAGAATGGGATATCGTATCAGCCACTATCAATGAGAATGTAGGTCTGACTGTCAATGAAGTCTACCATCGCCAACCTGACATACTTGCCGCTACAACCTGGCTCTTCAACCATGAGCAATTGCTCCACATCCTTTCAAGAGTAAAAGCACTCCTGCCACAATGCTGCATTGTATTAGGCGGCCCTGAGTATCTGGGAGACAATGAATACTTCCTACATAAGAACCCTTATGTCAGCTGTGTATTCAGAGGAGAAGGAGAAGAAGTGTTCCCGCAATGGCTCGCATGCCGGAACGAACAGGAAAAGTGGAATACCATTCCCGGACTCTGTTATCTCGACTCCAACGGGCAGTACAGAGACAACGGCATAGCACGTGTACTGAAATTCTCTGATCTCATACCTCCCGAGAAAAGCCGTTTCTTTAATTGGAGCAAACCATTCGTACAGCTGGAAACGACACGAGGCTGTTTCAACACCTGTGCATTCTGCGTCAGCGGAGGTGAAAAGCCTGTACGTACACTTTCCATAGAAGCTATTCGCGAACGACTCCAAATCATTCATCAACATGGTATTAAAAACGTGCGTGTACTCGACCGTACTTTCAATTACAATACCCGCCGGGCAAAAGAACTGCTTGAGCTTTTTCTTGAATACCACCCTGATATACGCTTCCATCTGGAAATACACCCTGCACTTCTTTCCGAAGAACTGAAAGAAGAATTGAAACACTTGCCCGAAGGTCTGTTACACCTGGAAGCAGGCATACAAAGCCTGCGTGAACCTGTACTCGAAAAAAGCCGGAGGATGGGAAAGCTGACAGACGCATTGGAAGGTCTGAAATTCCTGTGTTCTCTCCCCAATATGGAAACACATGCCGATTTAATAGCAGGACTCCCACTCTACCATCTTTCAGAAATATTCGAAGATATCCGTGTTCTGGCAGCATACGGTGCAGGAGAAATACAACTGGAGTCTCTCAAATTACTCCCCGGTACGGAAATGCGTAGAAGAGCGGAAGAATTGGGCATCCAATATTCTCCCCTACCACCCTATGAAGTGCTTCAAACCCGCGAGATCAATGTAAGTGAATTGCAAACAGCCCGTCAACTCTCTCGCCTGCTGGATGGATTTTATAATACTCCAGCCTGGCAATCCATCACCCGTAAACTCATTCTGAAAGAAGAAAAATTCCTGTATCGGTTCCTGGAACACCTGATACAAATAGGTTTGATAGACCAACCGATAAGTCTGGAAAAACGAGGACTTATCCTGTATGAATTCTGTAAGCACAACTATCCAGAATATCAGTTAGAAGCCAGCATTGCTTGGATAGAGGCCGGCATGTCACTGAAAAAACTTCCGGCAGAAAAGGTAAAGACCAAACGGCAGGTTCCCCCGGAGAACTGGCAAGTACTGTATGGCCAATACAAAGAGAATCTCCGCCTTTGTTTCCTGCCTATCAATGAGGAAACCAATCAAGGCTATTGGTTTGGTTTCGAATCGGAGATACAAAAGCCGGAACCCGTATTCAAAGCAATGAATTAACTGAAAAGATAAATGGAAGACAAGACCATAGAAAAAGTAGATTTCTCCATCGAGGAACTGGAAACAAATTATTATGAATGTACATTTGACAAATGTAACTTTTCAGATAAGCCTATCGGAAGAGTTATATTCGAAAAATGTACATTCAAAGAGTGCAACCTTTCATTAGTAAAAACCAGTAACACCTCTTGGTTGGATGTCCTGTTCACCGATTGCAAAATGACAGGCATCAACTTCAGCCTCAGCAACCGCTTCGGCTTGTCTGTGGAATTCCATAATTGTCTGTTGTCATACGCCCTTTTTACTGAGATGAAACTGAAAGGAACCCGTTTTATAGGGTGCGATTTGCAAAACACAGACTTTATGGAAACCGACCTTTCCAATGCAGTATTTAAAGATTGCGACCTCTGTTATGCTTCTTTCCATCATACCAATCTGGAGAAAGCAGATTTCACTACTGCACGCAATTATACTTTAAATCCTGCTGCCAACCGTCTGAAAAAAGCGAAGTTCTCCCGCTACGGACTGGAAGGGTTGCTTACAGGATTAGGAATAGAAGTTGTCGATTAACTTCTCCTTGTATAACTTGGGAGTAGGTGCAGTACTACAAGGTAATGTAACCCAAACAGTTGTGCCTACACCTACTTCCGAAGTCAACCCAATAGATCCACCCATACATTCCGCAATGGACTTACATATAGGCAACCCTAACCCAACTCCTTGTGTAAAAGAGTCCACTTTTTCAAAACGTTCAAAAATAACAGGCAATTTATCCTGCGGAATACCACATCCGGTATCCGTTACCTTTATCTCAATACCTTGTTCTGTAACGCCGTAAGTAATATCAATATACCCTTCCTGAGTATGCTTCAAAGCATTCGACAAGAAGTTATTCAATATCTGTTTCACACGCTTTGTATCCAGTTCAGCCATATAGCCCTGTCCCGGTTTATGAATACGGATATCCAGCCTTCCGGCTGCTTTCATCCTGTACTCGGTAGCACTTTCCATTATCAAGTCGGACAGACAGAACCACGTGGGATGCAGATCTATATACCCCGCCTCTATCTTCGAAATATCAAGAATATCATCCACTATTTTCAGTAGAAGCGCATTGTTGTGATTGATCAGATTACAAAATTCTTTCTTTTCCGCTATATCCTCAGTATCCGCCAATATGCTGGAGAAACCAACAATAGCATTCAAAGGAGTACGGATCTCGTGACTCATATTTGCCAGGAAAGCCGTCTTCAGTCGATTGGCTTCCTCTGCTTTGTCTTTCGCTTTCCGCAAATCGCTTTCCAGCTTTTTCCTCTCGTCAATAATCTGGGTGCCTCCAATCAGAATAGCAGGTTTTCCACCCTCATCATACTCATATATGATACCATAGATATTTCTCCAAGATAAAGTATTGTCCGCATTCTGGTATAAGAACTCTTCATCAATAAGCTTGGAACAACCTTTCTCCAATCCATCTATCGCTTCATAGATTTTTTTTCTGTATTCCGGCAATACATGCGACAGGTGCTCATCTGCATTCACTACTGTAACTCCCTGCTCATCTCTCTCCAAATCTCCATCCCAGATAATCTCTTTACGTTTCAAATCCCATTTCCACAGTTTCAGTTTAATGGCTTTCACCAGCAAACGGTGCTGAAGATTCTGCTGTTTCAATTGCTGTTGCTTTTCCCCCAATTCATGCATCAAGAGACTATAGGGCTTCATCAATTCCTGTTTACCATCAATAGATATCCCTGGAAGACGATTGCGAAGCTTATTATATTTTCGGAAATAATAGACTGCCGCTATCAGTGAAGCAATGAAGGCAAACAGAGTTATTAAATATAAAACATACATCATAATTCAGGTTATCCTTATAATTGGACCACAAAGGAAATCAATTCTCAGATAAGCCTTAAAATATATTTTAATTGGTTATTAAAAATAGTACCAAAAGTTATTAAGAAAAGTATTATATATCTAACAAACAACACATTAGGCATCCATATCCTTTTGAGCATTCTTAAATTCCGAAGGAGTCATTCCCGTTCTTCCCTTAAACAACTGATGGAATGTAGGCATGCTGTTGATGCCTGATGATTCAGCAATTGCACGCAAAGTGTAATCGGGTTGTTCCTTCATTAAATGTATCGCATAATTCAGGCGCAGGTTATTGATATATCCGTTCAGGTTAGTGTCCGTATTCTCCTTTATCATCTTGGCAAAACGAGTATTATTCATGCGGACAATTCTAGTCAGCTCTTCTCTCGATAAGTCGGGAGAAAGATACATTTTATCCCGTTTTATAATATAATCCAGTTTTTCGAAAATCATCTTATTCATCTGCTTATCCTGCTCCTCGTTATCACCGGATTCGTCTTCCACTTTCTCTGGAAAAGAGAGATCTTTCTCTACACCCAGTTGCGAACGGTCCATTTCTTCCTGCATGGAAAATTGCTCGTTAATGCGTTTTACCAGCGCTTTATTTTTGTTTCTGATTACACAATTTTGATGCCATAGTCTCCACAAAAAGAATAAAGCCAGTAATGCGCCACTCAGAATACATATCAGCGTAATGGTTCGTATCTTCAGCTGAAACGCCTGTTCCGAGATGCGGGCTTCCTTCTCATTTACCTCGTAGAGTGTATCCAGTTCCAGTGCGGCATTTTGTTTCTCCCGCTGATAAATGCTATCTTTTATTGCAGCGATCGCCCTTTGAAGATTTATAACCGTTTTATAGTTCTCTAATTTAGTATTGGCCAATATTTCCAGATTCAGGATACTGAGATACTGGTTATTCAACGTATCCTGCTGACGCATCATTTTCTTAAAATCAAGGCAATTATCCAATACAGTCTGATATTGTCCCAACTCCAGTAAATAAGGAGCAATGTCAAACCTGCCATCAAGAGTGGCAGAGGCATCCGTCGACTGATACTTTTTATAATACGCTGCCGCACGCTCCTTGTCTCCCGTTCTCTGAAAAAGATAGGCCAGCTTGGAATATACATACGCAAATTGCAGATCCAGTATGTCAGCACGGACTTCCGCTTGCTTACTTGTTTTGTCAAGCAGCTTTTCACGCTGCAAACCTATTTCTATGGCATCATCCAGCCGCTTATCAGCAATCAGATAACCCATTTTTACCCCATAAAAATAGGAAAGCATAGCTTCATAATCTTTACTTTTAGAATTATCGAGCAAGTCAATGGCCTCATCAAATAACTGGTATCCTTCTTCCTTGAATGCGAGCATCCTTTTGTTCTCTCCCATACAAAACAGCAACTTACATTCGGACTGTATATCCTTAAGCTCACGCGCCAGTTCCACACCTTGAACGGCGTAACGCATGCTTTCTTTATATTCGCTTAGCAGATAAGAGAGTTCAGCCATGGATACCGTCATCCTCAACAAATGTGATGGATTATCGTGTGACAGGGAATCACTGACATAAGCCCTGCGGGCATAATGAAGAGCGGATTTGTTTCTGTACATATTGCGATAAACCACACTGCGCAGCTCATCAACAATATTTAGAGGCATTGCACTGTTTACTTCGGCTTTATCCAATAATCGCAAGGCCCGAACAGGATCTTTCATATAATCCTTCATAATATACTCCCTGGTATATTGTTCCGGCGCACAGTTATCCTCCCCTGCCCGGACAGGCAAAGATAGGAATCCCAATAAAAGGAAGCACAAGTAGTAGAAATGTCCCATAAGATCTTTCTTATTCTTCTGTGTCGAGTTTCCAGTGGACTGCACAGTCTGCGCAAATGCCCTTGATAACGTAATTTATACCGGTCTGCATAAACCCTTCCGGAAGGTTGACCGTTGGGGCATGCACACTTCGGATGCAGTACGTCTTGTGGCACTGCTCACAATAGAAATGCATGTGCTGGTCTTCCACCGTGCACATACAACAATCTTCACAAACCGCATATTTCAGCGAACCGCTTCCATCGTCCACTCCATGTATCAGGTGATGGGAAAGAAACAGGGTTAATGTCCGGAAGATAGTAGATTTATCAACCGTGTCGAGTTTATCCTCCAGGTCAGTCACGGACACTGCCCGCTTCATCTCCATCATGGTACGGAGAATCAGCAGCCGCATGGCCGTAGGCTTTATATCCCGCAGGGACAATTTATGCAAATATATTTCTTCCATATTTCTTAAAACTTCTTTCTCAATATACGGACTGAATTCAGCACCACCAACAAAGCTACGCCGACGTCAGCAAACACTGCCGCCCAAAGAGTGGCAAATCCGCAGGCACCCGCCAGCAACACCAACACCTTCACCGTAATAGCACCTACTATATTTTGCATCACTATCCGTCGTGTTGCCCGCCCTATAGAGATAGCGGTTGCAACTTTGGATGGCTGATCAGTCTGAATAACGACATCCGCACTTTCGATGGCAGCGTCCGAACCTAACCCTCCCATGGCAATACCCACATCACTGAGAGCCAATACAGGAGCATCGTTCATACCATCTCCGACAAATGCGACAGACATACCCGGAACAGAATTGAGTTGTTCCAAATGAACGGCCTTATCTTCCGGCAATAAGTCACCGTAGGCTTTGTCAATTCCCAATTCCTTTGCAAAGATATTAACAATCTCTTGTTTATCCCCGGATAACATTTGAATATTATCTATTTTTAAAGCCTTTAATTTTTTAATAGCATCTACCGCATCCTCTTTCAAAGTGTCTGAAAGTAGCAGTTGTCCGGCATACTTCCCATCCACGGCACAGACCACTACCGTAGCTACACAATCCGCAAGTTCTTCGGGTACAGCTATCTGACGGTCAGTCAATAAACGGATATTACCGACAAGTACCTGATGGTGTTCCACCTCAGCTTCCAAACCGTATCCTGCCAATTCATTCAGAGAAGTCACAACCGCAGGCTCCACACCACGTCCGGAAGCATAGTGAACAATGGCTTGTGCCACAGGATGGGTACTTTTCTTTTCTACAGATGCCACTAAACTCAGTAATTCATCTTCGGGGATATCTGTAGCCTGTATGGACGTCACACGGAAACTACCAGTAGTCAACGTACCTGTCTTATCGAATACAACTGCATTGATACGGGTTATGGCATCCAGATAATTACTTCCTTTAAACAGGATACCTGTACGCGAAGCCGCTCCTATTCCGCCAAAATAGCCCAATGGGATACTGATAACCAATGCACAAGGACAGGATATCACCAGAAATACCAGTCCCCGATAGAGCCAGTCATTGAACACATAGTCAAATGCCGGATGCACAGCCGCAACAAGTGCAGGAAGGGCAACGATAAGAAAAGCCAACAGGACTACAATCGGTGTATAGATACGGGCAAACTTCCGGATAAAAAGTTCCGCCGGTGCTTTCCGTTCCGCCGCATCCTGAACTAAAGTAAGAATACGTGCCAGAGTGCTATGATCATAAGGTTTCGTCACTTGTATGCGCACTGCCTGTCCGCTGACAATCATACCGGCAAGCACCTCGCCTCCTTCGGAGACATTGCGCGGCATACTCTCCCCCGTCAGTGCCGAAGTATCGAAGACGGCATAAGGATTTTGCAAGCTACCATCCAAGGGAACCCGTTCGCCGGGCTTCACTTCGATCACTTCTCCTACATTTACCTCACGGGGGGAAACAGTACTTAGTATCCCCTTTCGGTACACATTTACCTGTTCGGGACGTACATCCAGCAAATCCTTGATATTACGGGATGCCTGGTTCACAGCCTTATCCTGCAACATCTCTCCGATGGAATAGAGTAGCATTACTGCCAGTGCTTCCGGATATTCTCCGATATAGAAAGCTCCAAGGGAAGCCAATGCCATCAGCGAAAATTCATTGAACCAGTCTTTTTGCAAAATACTCTCCCAAGCTTCGCGCATCACGGGCAGTCCGACAGGCAGGAAGCCTATAAGAAACCAAAGGAACTCGATAACCGGATTAACGAACCACGTCCATTCCTGATGCTGGAAGATAATACCCAACAGAAGGAAGACACCGGACAATACCGGAGCCCACCACTTCTTTATGATAGATTTCTCTTTTTCTTTGCTCTGCGAATGAGTATGTGAACAACAACACTGACATTTACTTTCCATAATCTTTTTATTTTTTTAGTTGGTACAAAGGTAAGGAATAGGAAATGCAACTGGGTTGCAAAGGGCCCATTGACAACTTATTATAAATTATTTCTGTAATTGCATAGAACTAAAATCCTATTCGCAAGAAACTAACTCTGTTTATGCACATTATTATTCTTACAACAAATATTATTATTTCTTACATCAGTTGTGCTTCTTTCTTACAATAGCTGTTGTAAGAAAGAAGTATAATTGTTGTAAGATTATTTTTTAGCACTTTCAAGAATAATTTCTTGTATCCCGGAGATTAAACGGATTGAAAAGAGGATAAGTTATTAAACATTCTCAAAAAGAGCAATCACTGTCAAACTTTTATTGAAGATAAATAGTTTAATATATAAATATAAACAACGAACCAATATGAAAAATGTAGTACTCATAGGAGCCAGCGGTTTTGTAGGAACCGCCATCCTGGATGAATTGCTGAACAG
>ERZ780014.342-NODE-342-length-22421-cov-6.72168_pt1 | contig 22421 bp, 19 predicted proteins | sample MGYA00511929_ERZ780014 | MGnify/ENA primary metagenome ERZ780014 (study PRJEB29588, sample SAMEA2155132) | human gut metagenome | biome: human gut; feature: human-associated habitat; material: faeces | place: Denmark | collected 2008/2010 ...
GTGCGCCGGTGGGAGTATGGCAGGGGTGACGCGCGCCGGGCGGCAGAGCCGGTGGTGCATGGCGCCAAACTGTTTTTCTGCCTCGCGAAACACCTTTCCGGCATCGGCAGGACCCATGTAGAAAAACGACATGTTTTCGGGCACATACTGCTCCTTCAAGTAGCGTGCGCAGTCGGTGCTGCCCATGGCGGTGATGTGATCCTCGGTGCCGAGAATGTTGTGCCCCATGCTGCTGCCTGATCCGAAAATCAGGTCTTCAAAATCGTCGAAAACGGCTTCGCTTGGTGTGTCGCGGTAACTTGCCACTTCCTCCAGCACCACATCTTTCTCACGCTCGATTTCGGCTTCTGGAAACACCGAATGCATCACCAAGTCGGCAATCAGTTCCATGGCGCGCTTGAGGTAAGGCTCTGGAAACACGCTGTAGAGCGCCGTGCCCTCTTTGGTGGTGTAGGCGTTGAGTTCGCCGCCCACGGTCTCCATACGATTGAGAATGTGCCATGCGCGACGATGTGTGGTGCCCTTGAATATGGTGTGCTCCACGAAGTGCGCCAGTCCGAGGCGTGAGGCGTGGTCGTCGCGACTGCCGGCGTTGATAATCAGGCCGCACCAGCCCACACGCTGCGCCGCTGGCACATGCACCAGTTTCAGTCCATTGGGCAAAGTATGTGTAGTAATTTCTTTCTTCATTTTGCTATGTTAGTTTCTTGTGTCGAGGTGGATAATGTTTTGCACCATCATCAGTTCACGAATGTCGGCGCGATGTATTTCCATATCGTCGTAGTTGGGGTTTTCGCTCCGCAGAATCACCATATCGGGGTCGGCGTGTCGGCGCACATATTTCACCAGTCGGAAATCGTCGAGCAGCACCACATATATCTGCCCCCAAAAGATGTATTGCGTGTTGGAGAGTTCGCGCACGGCGATGAGGTCGCCACTGCGGATAACGGGGCTCATCGAGTCGCCGCTCACACGCACGATGCGGCAGTTCTCGTTGATGATGTCGGGCAGATTGATATGGCCCACCACCAAGTCGTCGGAAAACATGCGTGCGCGCGGCATTGTGCCAGCCGTCACATCGATGTCGTAAACTGGCGTGCCCATCGAAACGGTTTCCACCTCGCTTGCCGACACGGTGGTCACGGAGGGGGAGTTGTGTTTGGCAAACGGAATGTCGGTGCCCTTTTCGAGCCATTCCTTCGATACGCCCAAATTCACCACAATGCGGTTGATGAGCGAATCGCTCACGGGCAAGCGACCGTTCATATACTTTGACAGGTTGGAAGTGTCAACGCCAATTTTCTTGGCAAACTCGGTTTGCCTGAAATTGAGTTCCTTGATAAGATACTTGATGCGAGAAATAATGTCGGAGTCAGCCATGATAGTGTAAAATTTTATTGTGTGTGTTTATAGCCAAAAAATGGAAGTATCAATAACCAAAGGCAAAATTACCACAAAATTGGCATTTTACCAATTCCTCCCCACCTTTTTTCTCGCCCCACCAAAAGTTTTTTTGCAAAACAAGTGGATAGTGTGGGAAAATTCTTATTTTTGCGAACGAATATTAACTAACTACTACAGCCAAACATGAGCGAACTGAACGATTTTTTTTCCACCCTAAGCGGATATTTGTGGAGCTGGCCCACCATTGTGTTGCTTCTTGGAACGCATATTTACCTCACCGTCCGACTTCGTTTTCCACAACGCCACATTCTTAAAGCCCTCAAACTCTCGATTACGCCCGACAAGGGATCTTCAGGCGATGTGTCGCAATTCGGTGCGCTCGCCACTGCGCTGGCTGCCACCATCGGCACCGGCAACATTGTGGGCGTGGCTACGGCGGTGGCGCTGGGTGGTCCGGGGTCGGTGCTGTGGTGTTGGCTCACAGGCGTGTTTGGTATGGCCACGAAATACGGTGAGAGTCTGCTTGCAGTGAAATATCGTGTGCGCACTCCCGAAGGCAAGATGGCTGGTGGTCCGATGTATGCCCTTGAAAAAGGCTTGGGTTGGAAACGCCTTGCCATTCTCTTTGCACTGTTTACCGTGATTGCTTCGCTGGGCATTGGCAACACCGTGCAAGCCAACGCCATTGCCGCATTGGCAGAGAAAACATATTCCGTTTCGCCCTACATCACAGGCTTGATAGTGGCTGTGCTCACAGGCGTGGTGATTGTGGGAGGCGTGAACAGTATCGCCAAAGTGTGTGAATGGGTGGTGCCAATCATGGCATTACTCTACATTGTGGGATGCGGCTATGTGCTTTGGCACCATGCCGACTATGTGATGCCTGCCATCGAGAAAATCTGCTCATCCGCATTCTCGCCCCAAGCGATGGGTGGTGGCTTCGTAGGCTCCACTATATTGATTGCCGCACGCTTCGGCATAGCGCGAGGCTTGTTCAGCAATGAATCGGGACTCGGATCGGCATCTATCGCCGCTGCCGCTGCACAGACCCGAAACCCTGTGCGTCAGGCATTGGTGGCATCTACTGGCACATTCTGGGACACCGTGGTGCTATGTGCCGTTACGGGCATCGTGCTCGTGAGTTGCATTATGGCAGACCCAACCATCAACTATTCCGACGGTGCCGAACTTGCCAACATGGCATTTGGCGACATTCCAGTGATAGGCAAGCCGCTCTTGAGTTTCGGCATGTTCACCTTCGCCTTCACCACCATACTCGGCTGGTGCTACTATGGCGAACGCTCGGTGGAATACATACGCGGAGGCATCACCACCCACATCTACCGCTGGGTGTTCATCGTCTTCGTATTCCTGGGTAGCATCATCAACCTCGAACTCGTGTGGAACATCAGCGACTGCACGAACGCCCTCATGGCAATCCCCAACCTCATCGCCGTCATTCTCCTCAGTGGTGTAATACTCCGCGAAACCCGCACCTACCTCTGGGAAAACCGCCTAGACGCCCCCATGCCCCCCGAACCTGAAGATTAACCCAATAATCACTAAAGAACAAGGGTAGTAAATCTGGTGATTTTTGCTTTTTTCAATCGGTGAAATGGATTTTTTTGGGGAATATACTGCGGAATTAAGAAAAGTTTACTATATTTGTGGGAGTTACTGCTGCGGATTTGTGGTGGTAATATTCGGATAATTAACTAATTATACTTTTTATACAGGCGTTTTACTATGAGGGGACCATTTGCATTTCTGACCGTGGCTGTCTTGGTCACTGTTTGCTCGTGGGCTGCAAAGTTTTCCACCATTTACAAGGTTGGGAATGACAATAAGTGGGAGATGAGCAATTTCTGGAACAAGAGGACGTTTTATGTCGTTCCCGGCACTGGTCAGTCGGAGTGTGTGGCACTGTTTCCAGGCATATTCGAGGGCAAAGTCATCACCAGCGATGTGGTTGTGACCCTGCATGTGGCGACTTGTGGCGACGGGACGCAGCCAAGGCTGTGAGAAACCTCAGCAGTCCTGCCGCTGACGACAGGCACTTCGCCATCAACGGTAACAAGCAAGAGGAATATGCCCAAAACAACTGGATGCTCGTAAGTCTGCCTGTTGAGCGCTACAACCAAGTGAACGAGAAGAGCACCGTCACCTCTATCACCGGCATGCTTGACGAAAAGCTCAACGTGGCTATGACTGCTACAAATGTGGTGGCAGGTGAGGCTGCTGATTTTGCCCCAAACACCTACTGCGCCATCAACTTCATGGGCGAAAGCGGCGTGAAGGGCACCAACCCAGAGTACGCCAGCAGCTACTACTTCGCCACTCCTAAGGCCAACGAATTTGCGAATGTGGTTTGGGCAGTTTACAGCGCCACTGACGGCACATTCCACCTCCCAGCGCGTCAAGGCTCTGCCAACGCGCAGGAATTCAAGGCAGCCTTCAAGGTCGACTACTCATTGAACTCCACCCCTGCCCCCGAACTGACAGACGGAGACATGTACACATTCGAAGCCTTGATAAAAGAAGTGGCCACAACCGAAGCAAAACCAGCGCCACGTAAAACCGCCTACGACTCAACCACAGCCCCAAGCAAAGTCGCTTACGACTCAACCACAGCACCAAGCGCAAGATTCGTGGTCTTCCCCCTCAACCTCAACGGCAGCAGCAACATCACTACCGCCATCAGCGAAGTGAGCAGCGCAAAGGAGGCAAAAACCATCCGCTACTACAACACGTTAGGCACCGAATCCTCCCACCCATTCAAAGGCATCAACATCATGGTGACCACCCACACCGACGGCACCACCACCGCAGTAAAAGTTCTCCACCACTACTAATCTCCCCCCACACCTCACACGTTTGACTGTTGTGGTTGTGGATTCAGAGCCCACTCGTCTAAAGATTGTTGACTCGTTTAGTGGATGGTGAAGGTGAAGAAGCGGGCGCGGATTGCCCAAACGTGGATTGCCCAGAGGAGGAAGAAACCGTTGGAGACCATATCGTAAACGGTGCCCCATGGCGATGGGAGGGTGATGAAGAAATTTAGCAGACAAAGCACTAAGTCGATATCGAAAAGCAGGTTCCAAAGGCGTTCGCGGCTGGTGAACTCCACCACCACGTGTTCGTCCTCGCCGACCACCACTTTGTGCTCGGCTTGCACTCCCGGTTGCCACTTTCCCAGCGACACACAGAATCGCACACCAAGGCTATACACGCCTTTCGGCAACTCTATCTTCACTTCTTTGCCTCGCATCAAGCCCACAGGCCTGCCTCCGATGAGCACCCACAGCGGAATGCGCATCGGAATCAAACCACTCTGCCGATGTCGAAGCGTAATGAATGACATCACCTACCGGAATAGTTTTACACAGAAAACGCTTAATTTTAAAAAGCAAACAACTTGACTTCGTTAAAGTACAACCAACTTACCGCAGTTTCACTTAGCAAATACAGCTAAAAAATTTTTGAGTGCCATAAATTATGGGCAATTGTATCTCAGGGGGCGATGCTTGAATAAATTGCTCAACGAAGTCAAGTGTGTTCTTGCGAAGCACTATTAGATGCGTTATTTCTTAGTCAGCAAATGCCAGATTTCACGCACCCAAAGTACGAATGAAGACCCAATGATGATTATCACCCAATCTATTAGTTTCAGTCCCTCCACATTGAAGAATTGTTGCAAACCAGGTAATTCAACCATTGCAATCTGACCTATGAGGATAATTGCCACGATTGTCAGCAAACCGTTGCATCCTTTGAAATGCAAAGCGCTGCGGCCTGTCTCAAACGCGCGAGCATTGAAGAGGTAGAAGAAGTGGGTCATTACGAAAGTTGTGAAGAGCAAAGTGAGCTCGTATGTGGAAACGTGTCCCTTGTCGCCCAACTGCAGATGAATGAGGTCGGTAAGTTGGTTCACTTCCGCATGCTGGAAGATATAAAGCATTCCGAGCAACATCAGGAAGAAGAACCCGCCAACGCCGATAATCTCTCGAAGCATCGGTTTGTTAAGGATAAACGCATTGCGATCACGAGGTTTGTCCTTCATGACACCCTCAGATGGTGGCAATGAGGCGAGAGCCATTGCGGCAAAGGTGTCCATGATGAGGTTTATCCACAGCATCTGCGTAACGGTGAGAGGCGACTCTGTGCCCATGAAAGCACCACACAGGACGAGGAAACAGGCAGTGACGTTCACCGTTAACTGGAAAAGAAGGAAGCGCTGGATGTTCTGATACAGCGAGCGTCCCCACATTACAGCCTTCCCGATACTGCTGAACGAGTTGTCGATAATGGTGATGTCGGAAGCCTCCTTAGCCACGCTCGTCCCGTCGCCCATCGACAGACCCACGTGGGCCGCACGGAGAGCTGGGGCATCATTGGTTCCATCACCTGTTACGGCAACCACCTGGCTCTTCTTCTGCAAGGTCTCCACCAAGCGCTTCTTATCCATAGGACGTGCTCGAGAGATAATCTTCAGGTCAAGGATGCGCTCTTGCAGCTCCGCATCAGGCAATGCCGCAAACTCTGGCCCTGTAATGATATTACGTTCCGTATCCTCGGCATCATTCCAAAGGCCGATCTGTCGCGCTATTTCCTTTGCTGTTCCAGGGGTGTCACCTGTTACAATCTTCACGCTGATACCAGCATCGACACATTCCTTGACGGCAGAAGGCACGTCCAGTCTCACTGGGTCGGCAATGGCAGCAACTCCGATGAAACAGAGCTTGTCAGCAACAACCTTGTTGCCTTCAATCGCCTTGTCCCCTTCGCCCAACACTTGATAGGCAAAACCAAGGGTGCGCATGGCGTGATTCTGATATTCTGTCAGCTGCTTTTCAACATCCTCTTTACTTACAGGGGTATCTTTGCAAAGGCTGAACACAATCTCGGGGGCGCCTTTCACATAAAGCACCTTCTTGCCCCTCAAAGCCACAGACTCAACAATAGTCGCCATATACTTGCGTTCCGTAGAGAATGGGACTTCCGCAACAGTCTTGACGCTTTCTCGTATTGAACGATAGTCTACGCCATTCTTGCTCATCCAGAGAAGCAGTGCCCCTTCTGTGGGGTTGCCCAGAACCTGCGGCTTGCTCTCGTCAGAGAAATCAATGGAAGCCGTGGAGTTTACGGCAATGCCCTCGTTAAGGACATCTTTCGGGGTGTCGCCATAAACCGTCATCTCATTCACGCTCATCAGATTCTGCGTCAGCGTTCCTGTCTTGTCGGTACAGATGACTGTAGTTGCTCCCATTGTCTCACAAGCATGCATCTTTCTTACAAGGTTGTTGGTCTTGAGCATACGACGCATACTGTAAGCCAAGCTTAAAGTAACTGCCATTGGCAATCCCTCCGGCACAGCCACAACCACCAGCGTCACGGCAATCATCAATGTCTGAAGGACGTATGCTATGAACGGAGCGATCTGCTCCATTGAGCCGAAACAGTCGGTTCCATTTGCCACGAAGTACATAATGATACGCCCGATGACAATAAGTGCAGCAAAACCATAGCTTACCTTGGTTATCCAGTCACTCAAACCGTCGAGCTGCTCATTGAGTGGAGTCTTCACACTGTCGTCAATCTGTACTGCCTCGAACACCTTGCCTTGCTCTGTCTTGTCCCCAACAGCAAGTACACGGCAGATGCCATGACCCTCCATAACCTTTGTGCCTTTCATCACATGGTTGGTGGGATAGGTGGCAGCCTTGTCGAAGTCCTTCTCGTCAACGCTCTTGCCACACATCGGTTCACCAGTCAATGTTGATTCGTCCATGTGCAACGACGTGGCTTCGAGCAACTCGCTGTCCGCTGGAACCTCCTCGCCAGTGTTAAGGATCACGATGTCGCCAACGACAATTTCTTTGCGGGGTATCTGTGTTGTGTTTCCATTGCGAATCACCTCTACTGGCTCGTCGTCGTTCACCTGATTAAGAATTGTGAATTCCTTGTCGGCCTGCAACTCAAAATAGAAGGCAAGCCCCGTTGCGAGCAGGATGGCGACAAAGATTCCTGCCGGCTCAAAGAACACTGCGCCACCCTGTCCGAGCCCGAAGAACTCATAGCAGGAGATGCCTATTGACAAAGCTCCTGCTATCATCAAGATGATGATGAGAGGGTCGCCAAACTTCTCCAAGAATTGTTTCCATAGAGGGTCTTTTTCTGGCGGTGTCAACACATTGGCACCATTCTTTTCGCGGCTTTCGAGCACCTGAGCCTCGCTCAAGCCTGTATAGTGATGTTTTTGTTCCATTTTATTTGTGATTGTTTTATTGAATTAAAGGGGGCGTGCATTATGATGCACACCCCTTGCAATAAGATACGCATCGGACTGTTGAATTGACTATCTTACAAGCCCTTTACGATACATTTCGTTCACTTTACTCTGAATCTCAGAATAAGATGTGCCCAACTTTGCTTTACGTTCCTCGCCACTACCAAAGTCGCCACGAATAACACGTCGTGCATTCTCTACTACGTTGTCGGATAGAGGGGCGTTGGCTACGGCTGGCGATGTTGTGGGTTGAGCAGCCTCTTTTGCCGGAGTCTGTGTCTGGTTTGCAGAAGGTTCGCCTACATTCTCATCGATAGCTGGAGTAGCGGTTGGTTCGGCGTCAGATTCAGGCACTGCATCTGTCACTGTGTCAGAATTTGCTACAGAATCTTTGGCAGTTTCGCTGTCCAGAGCACTGCTACTCTGTTCTGTCTGTGGAATATCCTTGCTGGTGTCACTCTTATCTTTGTTGCCACCAGTCAGGAAGTAGGCACATGCAGCTATAGCCACAATTATCAGAACGACAATCACCCATTTCATGGATGAACTACCGCCCTCGTTGCCACCGTTACTGCCAGTTACGGGTTCTGCGGGTTGATTTACGGGGGCGTTTTCTGGCATTACAGGAGCAACGTCAATCTCTTTTTCAATTTCAAAATGACGCCCAGCTTTTTTCTCAAGCCTAAAACTCCGATTAGACTTGCGGTTTTTCTTGTTTTCTGCCATATTATTATTGGATTTATTAGTTATTTAATCCAATGGATGTTGCATCTTTTTTATGCGTACATGTCTATCAAGGTTTGCAAGCCTCCATCGTGACCTTCGCCGATAGCCTCAAATTCCCATTCGCCATCTTCGTTGCAAACGAGTTTTGCAGCCTCTACTGCGGTTTCAGAAGATAATTTTTCCTTGAGGTTGTAGGTGCAAAGTTCTTCGTCAGTTTCCTCGTTAGAGATAGTGATAGAAGGTTCGCGTACATCGCCAAATGTTACGCCATCTTTATCGCCATGATAAATGGTGACACAGAAAATAATTTCCTGAATCTTTGGACCCACTTTTGAAAGATTAACGTGCATTACTTCGCCTGCGTCGTCACCATCATCATCACCATCACCAAGGTCATCGGCTGAGCCAAGCACAGAGCCATCTGCCGAAACAGGAACAGTGCAGCTCTGCCATTTCTTTTTGTTACCATGAACACCCTTGTCAAATGGTTCGAACTCACCAGTTTCTGGATTAGCGCGTTTCGCTGAGTTGTAGAACACGAAGTCGGCATCATCACCGATAAGACCATCATCACCAATGAGGAATGCAGAAGCGTCGAGGTCTGCTCCCGACTTCCAGTTAAGGTCAACACGTACTTTTTCGAGACCTTCACTCTTGTTCAGCGAGAAACGCTCGCCTTTTTCAATTTGAAATCTTGCCATAATAAAATAGTTTTGTTTAAATGTTATTAAATGGTTTTGTAATTATTAATCAATTGTTTTAACTCTGTTGAGCAAATGCCGTATTTCTGATATGTTGCCAACAGAGTTGTAAGTTCTCTAATAGCTTTTGTGGCTACCGACTTGTTGCGATTGCGTATTGCTGCTTCAAGCTCGCTTTGATACGAACTGATTGTACGCTTCGACTTTATCAGTTCGCTGCAGAGCTGTGCCATAGCAGAGTTGCCTTCGCTTGCAAATGCTCGTTTTGCTTCAGAAAACTGTCCCGCAGCGAGCAGTTGCTCTGACCCCGCAAGCTTTTTGGTGGCAGTTTTAGTGCTTTCCGACTTGCTTGCAGAAGCATGCTGTGGAGGTTGGGCAGAGGCAAGCGCTGCATCTATTTCCTTGTCAAAGAGCGAAATGCCTTTGTTGTTCATTGCCTTTTTCACTGTTTTCAACATTTTCTCGGCAGTCCTCATGTCACCTTTTCGTATTGCCGCCTTTGCGTCGGCAATTTGTCGACGCACCTCTCGCTGATATTTCTTGGAATCTTCTTTAGTTTCCTCCTTTGGTGGACATTTTGGCTCCTCCTTAGGTTTAGGTTCCTTCTTTGGATCTTCCTTTGGAATTTCCTCTAAGAGCGAGTGTATGTCCTTATCCCAAAAATCAATTTTCAATTTGCGCAGGTTGTCAAGAAGACTGTGTGCAAGCGTAGTTGCCTCTCCATAGTTCTTTACTCGTATCTTGCCCTTTATCTCTGCTATCATTTTACGCACCTCGCGCTGATATTTCTTAGGATCCACGGAGGGTCCTGGATCAATGCCTGACGGCCCTGATGGTACTGACGGCCCTGATGGTACTGGCGGGGTGGAAGTTGGGGCGGATTTGAATCTATAGTCACACTCCTTGATGTTACAGAGCAATCGTGAGACTACTTTTGTATGGAACGACTCGTTCACGTTCATCAGTGAACTAAACTCTTCGTTGAAGATGCGTTCGAAGAATTTGTTGTTGGCAGCCTTTCCTTCCATCACTATTGTGCAGTCTAATGGAGAGATGTCTTGTTTTTTGAGCAGATTTTTTAGGTCTGCCACAATCTTCCCATCATCATTGTAGCGATAGTCGTCAAGTTCGCGCATTGAAAGGAAGCATTCTCTGGTTTGACCGTCAGAGAAAACCACATTTTGCTGAAATTCGAGTTCGTCGCTTGAGAGAAACTCTTCTGCTACTTTTGTGAGAATAGGTCTTTCTATTTCCTGGTCGAGATAATAGTTGTCGTAGCCTAACGACTGCCACAACTTCTCAGCAGCGATATTCACGCGCGGGTCTTTGCCACAATTTTTTATTACAGCATTTCACAAATACTTCTGTGTGGCTGCTTCGTAAAGGCTCATAAAAAGGTCGCTTCCATCACTTGTGACACATGCCGCATATTTTGTGGAGAAAGTGGATGCCTCCACCACAATCTGGTCGTAATCAATGGTGCCAATATTGCCGTAGCCACTATTCGCAAAGCAATCTCTCACGAAGAGTCTTTCATTCTCATTGATGTCGGATTTAAACACAAAGCAAATAGGCATTGTTGCGATATTGTCCTCCAAGCGACCGCATTGTCCAAACAGTACAGAGTCGAAGAACTGCGCAAGATACTTCTCTATCGCATTTTTTAGAAGCGTGTTGTAGTGATACTCATAGCCCTTATACTTATACGTTCCAGTCTTTGTCATGGTTTGGAACACATTTGTATAAGCATTCGGGTTTTTGTTTTTCGCTTCATTGATTGCGTACTGACCTATTTGTATATCGTTGCCATAGCAATAGACTGCAAGAGGCAGAGCAGATCCGTCACCCACGAAGGGTGCGAACTTGCTCTCCCCGTCACTTCTGTTGTAAAGAAATGAAATCTTTTCTTTGGAAATTTCTATAAGAATACAAAAATTCATCAGTTATTGCCACTTAATTTTTTAAGAAGTACGTTGTCTAAGAACTTCATTCCTTCAAGGATAATGATTGGTGCAACAAAGTCAAACTTTCCATTTGAGCTCTTCTCCTGGACTGCCTTGCGGTATTCGGGAAGAGCCTGGATGTAACCATTGATGTTCATATCCTTAAAACCTTGAATAAAATCGGATTGACTCATCCAATGGTCAAGATTATACAATTGTTTGGCGTAGGAGTTGAACACTGCGGCGAAGTCCATAAACTTCTTGCATGTCATCTCGCCCGCACCGTCAATGGGTCCCATAAAATAGGTGCCGAGATGCTCCATAAACTCACTGGTTATAGAGTTGTCGTAAGGCAGATTGACAATTTGTCCATCTTTGGTCCTAAGGCTAAACCCTTCTTCGCCGAGAATTTCTATAGCGTTGCTTATTTCAGGAACAACCAATCCTCCGCGTGCCGACATGGCGAGACCTTTTGATACCTCAAACTTGTTGTCTGGCGAACTCTTTGGTACGAGATTGATTACTGGGGGCTTCTTCATAAGAATCTGAGCCTGTTTCAAACCGCCGAATCCACGTATAAACATGTCTGTGCTATATGCTTTCGCACGTTCAAAGTTCGTGCAACTGAACCACTCGAATATACGTGAGCCTTTGCCGGCAAATACGATTTTTACCAGAGGACTCCAATTTTCGCCAGGTCCATCCTCCGACCTGCGCACTTCTTGAATAAGTTTGTTGGACAACTGCCCGGCATAATACATGATTAACCCCGTCACATAGAGATTGACGCAAAACAACTCGGGGCAGTTAGCACCGATGCACTTGTAGAAATCCGCCAGTTGACTTGCGTCCAAATTGTCAACAACCTGTTCGTAGAAGTAAGGTGCCGTTTCAGAAGAATATGTATTAGTGCCCATATTCAGCCCCAAGATTCGGATTTTATATTTTTCGCAGATGGCATCAAGCACCTTCTTGAAGGTGGGTATATTCTTCGTTGCATGGGCGATGCGTTGAGCCGCAAAACGTATGGAGTTCTGCTTTATCATTGCATTACGGATTTGTCCATGCTTATCTTTCATTTGACACAATGCCGAGATGTCAGTGGTGCTGCCCCCAACATCAAAACAGAGAACAAGTTGGCGAGATTCTACGCCCTCTTTTCCGAACATATAGTTAGCGACGGCACAAGCCTCTGTAAGGCAACTGTCTTGGTCAACATCGATAAAGTTGAACTTTATAGGACCTCCGTCAGGCTTTAGGTCAACGGATTTGACCTTAATATTTTTGTTGGTTCCCCAACCGTCGCTTTCTGTCGTTTCGTCGCTCCAGCCAGAAGAGTCAGAACCCCACTCATCAATAGGACAGGAGTCTGTTCCCCATGACCCTTCAGCAGCATTGTTAAAATTAGTGTTGGGTTCATCACTGCCCCAAGATTCGTCTATGCTGTCAGCAGTGACAGCACTGGCACTCCATTGTGCAATCTTCAAAGGTATCTTCTCACAATTTTGATCTATTACAGGACTGATGGATTGGAGGTCGCTCCAAATCTGGTCGTAGTCCTTTACAAGATTGTCACCCATAGCAGAAGGATAGCTCCATCTCAGTTCGACAGGGACGATGTCGGCGGTAAAGAGTTGGGCATAAACTTGCAGAAGCAAGGATGAAAGGAACGCAGTCTTATGGGCCTTGGCTGTGGCTTGGTCGCTCCATTTCATATTATTAATCAGCGTGGCACTTATGCCAGTGCCGTTGGTGAACGCTACGTTTATTTTGTCGTCTGTTATCGATTTTACAGGAAGGTTTTTTACAGAAGCACGGGAAACCACCCGACACTGCCTTCTGGCTCAGGGAATTCAGGTTTTCGTTTGTGGGGAATCGCTTCACGTCGTGAAGAGTAAGCATACTCTTAATAGAATTTGACATCAACTTTTGTCCCTGGAAGAAGAACAGGCTGTTCTCGATAGTGATGGGGTGCTCTTCATTGTGCATGTCGCGAAGGAGTGATACGCGCAAATCTTTGAATACAAACCCTTTAGGATCGTCTTCATCCACTATGTAGGCAACCGAAGTGTTGGTGCTGCCAAAGTCTATACCAAGGTGTGCGTCTTTCAAATATTGTTGATCATTGATGCGGTTCCACGGCATACGCTTGCCTGCATCGTTTGCATACCTTATCAAAATATATCCACTATCCTTTGTGGTGGTTGTGAGTTTTACACCCTTGAAAGGATGTGGACTTTCGTATATTTCATATTGATATTTGCTGTCGGCAACACGGTGGTCGGCAACAATATGCAGTTTTGCGTTGGTCTTCTCGTTTTCGATGATATGACCGTTGTCGGCAAGGTATAAGAAGTTGTCGTCGTCATCTCTTATCACATTAAAGAATGTGTCGGTTTCGTCGCCCACAAATGGTACAGCGCGGAACGGACAATCCTCCGACTGTACGTTATGAGGGATTTCTGAATATAGAAAATAGCGATTCCACTGTTTTGAAATGAAATTTGGCCAAAGCAAAAGGTCCTTCTGATGCACCATTTCTGGTCGCACCTTGTAGGTGATGTTGATAGCCTTCGTCTTGTTGTCGTCAGTGATGATAGACAGCTTAACGTCGAGAGCGTTGTTCTGTTCGTTGTATGATGCCTGTAGCTGCGATTTTATGCTTGTTCCAGTTTGATCCTGTCCGAGAAGGACTCCGATGTTTTGCCCAAACACTTTTAAGCCAAGCTCGCTAAGTGGAAGAGCGAAGAAGGCATATCCGTCCTTTCCAAGTCGGGATGCTTTCAAAACATATATGGAAAGGTCTGACAGCTTTTCCGGATTTTTAGAATATTCCAATGGCAACGGTATGCGTGCGATTTCTGCATTCTTTTCAAGAAGCAGTTTCTCGGGATTGAAACAAATGGAGTGTCCTGATTCGTTTTCTTGCGAGATCACGCCATTCAGGCCATATAGTTCGTCAGAGAAATTGAACACTTTGTCGAAAGGCTCCTTGAATAGGTTAACAGGCAGTGCACTTGCTTTTTCAAGGCCGTATCCTTTCTTGAGAATATTGTCCTTAATCTCATTCAACCAAGTAGTCAGGTTCTGAGTCACGTTGCTGTACTTAACGAGCGGCTTCGGTTGCCCGGTAGGTGTGTAATATTTGGCAAGGGAAGGAATCTTCTTGATGAGATTCTCAACGTAGGCATACAGCGATAACCACTGTTCTGCCGAGAGAGCCGACTTCTGCGGATCTGTGAACTTGCCAGTGTTAATATCCACGTATGGTTTGCCTGGATCTAAGCGATAGTTGGCTGATGTGAAGAGCAGTGTGTCGGGAGAGGTGCCCGCTACCACTTTTCCGTTGATTTTTATCACATTGATGAAAGGTACCACTTTTTGATTTTGTGATACGTTCTGTGAGCACCATATTTGTCGGCGCTCAAAGAGCATAGTGCCAAACGCCCCTTTTGGCTCGTAGATGTTGGCGGTATCCTTCTCGTCTTTGCCGTCGGTATATCCCAAATCGATGGGGCGAACGTCTATAGTATTAGAGTCAAGTGCTATGCAAGCAATCGCACCACGCCATTCGTCAATGAGGTCAAGGTAGTATTTGTTAAGCGAGTTGGCACTTCCTTCAATACTACTACTATATGCTAATGCTGTGCCAAACATATTTGCTCTCGCAAATACTGTAGGAATACCCGAAACCAAAGCCGAAACATCATCACCTTCTTTTATGTCTGGAGTGATAATGTCGCGAGTGAAAACAGGTATTTGCGCACTCATGTCCCTCCATTCGTTTGGACCACCTGTTGGAACCGACTTTGGCTGCACGTTTATTACTAAAGGTTTGCTGTCTGTCATAATAAATTCGAATTAGAGATTAAACTTCTGTGCAATTGTGATACCATTATAAATATGCGCAAGGAACTTCTCCTTCACGGAATTCACCTTTTGACCATCTGTTGGCGTACAGCGAACGTCTGTTACGGTTTTCTCAATGAATAGGTCGTATCTGTCGCCCAGGAATCGTGGTTTGTCCCAATTGTGCTTATCGTCTTCAAAAATGTTGCCTGGATCCACTTTCTTAAAGTTTGTACCATCAGGAAATGCTTCAGGCTTAAACATAAACTTGCCGGAACCTACAGAATTGCGAATCTGGTAAATCCAGCCTGGAACGAAGCGGTTGTCTTCGTCGATGGTGTATGCAAACTTTTTGAAATAATCGTCCAATTCTTCTGCCTGTGTGTCGGTCAGCGACTCGTAGTTGTCAATTTTTTTGTTTCTTAAAGCGGTCCAGCATACCTTTGGTGCCGGCCAAACCATGTATGGCACCGTGCTTTACAAGTATGATATGTGCGAGAGAGAGCATGGCGCCCAACTTGTTCACAAAAACATCTCCTTTTTCACCGACAAAATCTCTGCCCGAGAAATCAAAAGAGTTTCCGGAGAATGGCACTGAGCGGTAAAGGTATTCTGCATCTTTAGAACCGTTTAGTTCGGTGTCGGGCAATGTGAAAAAGTCGTATGCAGCACAAGCGCACATGAGTTCTACAACATGGCATGCGTTTTTTTGTTGACGACCACCTGTGATTGTGGATTTTTCGTTATTCAATAAATTAGCGCTCTGAAGAGGCCACCCTATATGATAGAGCTTTCTGTACACTGATTTTACCGTAGGGTCGTCCTGGTAGAATTGAAGTGCAGCCTGGCTGTTTATTGCAAAATTGTTAGCATCTGCCACAATGTGTTCTTTCTTCTTTTGCTTTTCGTCAGGAGCTGTAAAGGTAAAATATTCTGTTAGAAGTGTGGAACCAAATTTCACCTGCGAAAGATCAAGGGTATTAGTGCTGCTGATTGACACTGCATCTCTCAAAGCTACGGGGATGACAGGAATAGACGACGCACCTGTTCCGCCAAACACGGAGCCAAACACAAACACTCTTGCATTCTGACCTGCTTGCGCCAGAATATTCAGAAACCGTGCCAATTCAACATCCTGTGTTGCCGCAGTATCCTTGTTTTTGGCATAGTTGATGGCTGCTTCAACGATGCCATGGTACATCAGCATGCTGCCAAGGTGTGTCTGCGCACGATAACCGTGGTCAAGGTCGAATTGCTGTACGGAGTCGGCATCCAAAAAGAGGTCGGCAAGGTCTTGGTTGTCCTTTTTCTGCTCTTCTGTAGCATTCTGCATGGCAGAAAGCAACCTATAGGTCTTCCGGCTTTGGTCGGTGTAATTGGTGTAAAACCTATAAAGATTAAGCTTTGCAGAGAAGAAGGTGTTTGCATTAGGTTTCCCGCCATCGATTGTTGCAGAGTCGTTGGATTTTATTCTGTTATAATGTTCAATTAACTTCTCCACACGTTCCTTGTTTCCGTTAGTCTGGTCGGTGTCGAGAGTGAGAATTTCAATCTCTTCATTGTCGAACATACCAATGGCACAAAGGTGCACAAATGATTCCAGGCATCTCATGCCCGTACCGCCGATTGCGATTACAAATAATTTATCCATATTAATGAATGTGTTTAGAATCAGTTGCCAAGTTTTCCGTTTTTATTCGTTTTCGAAACAATAAATCCGAGCGCTACATAGATGACGAAAGATATCACGGCAGAAATGCACATGGCTAACATGTACGAATCCTGTGCACTCTTTCCGTTGATGCTGCTATAGATGGCGAATGTTACGCCGAATGAAACAACTGGGCAGAGTATGGCAAGAATCCAAAACCAGAGTTTTCGCTTAGCCACATCTGAAAGGTCGGGCTTAAATGAGATTGACTTTGCAATTAAGCCTGAAACAAGGATAAGAACAATACTTGTAATAACACCAGCCATGTATGCTGATGCAGTGGATACAACTGCTAATAGTGTCATAGTTATTGGTTTTTAATGATTTGATTAATTAATTATTGCATTCTGATAAAATAGCTATAGATAGGACGTCCTTCTGGATTCATGTCTTGAAGTACATTCTTGACAGAATAAAGCAGGCAGTCGTTGCCAGTCCATCCGAAGAGTTCACGCAACGTGTCCTGATTGCAGATGCTTGCTGATTGAACGATGATGTCGACACGGAATATGTGGTCGCCTTCACCTAATTGAAGAATTTCGCCATTAAAGTTGGGGTTGAACTTTATGCCAAGTTCTACAGCAGCAGGATTTTTAGCGTAAGTGTTGTTGAACAATTCACTGTCAAAGACCAGAATGTCTTTAAATTCAGCGATTTTTCCTGCACCCTTTGAGTAGTCGTATTCGGAGAGAAGACAGCCTGTTTGCTCGTCATAATAATTCTCACCTTTCTCATGTCCAGTGAAGTCAAGGACAATTTCGCCATTTTCTTTTTTCACTACAGGTTTGTTCTGAATTGCCACTGTCCATGCCCAATATTTTTCAAGGTCATCGTTTACGTCCGTAACTCGAACTCCAAGACTGTTGAGCTTGTAGGAGTCGGAATGAGACAAGTCGATAAACAGGTTGCGGAAAAGATGGGTGAAAGGTTGATCGTTGCCATTCTGTCCGTCAGCGCCATTTTCAGCAGTTTGGGCTTTGGCATTGGTTACGATGTCTTGCCATGACGCTCCAAAGCTGTAGCTTTCTGCGCGCAGACTGTCGAGTCTGAAGAATCCGTCGTCACCACCATCTTCATTCGACATGCTCACGACATCGTCACCAGAGGCATCGTGGTAAGTGCCACCCTTGGAAGCGGCAAGATAATTTGTTCCCATCGGGTATGAATTGGTGGCAAGCGTGAATCGCTTGTAGTTTTGTGGGAGTCCCTGCAAGGCGTTTTCTACCAACTTGAGCAAGGTGTGTTCGTTATAATCAAACACCACGTAATATAAGTGCTTTGCGATATTGCCTTCATTATAATCTGTGACATAGAAGGTGATGTCGCCTCCGCAAGCAAGCCATGTTTTAAAATAAGGTGTGGCGTAGGCTTGGCGGTAAATTTGTCCGTCTTTAGTGTACTCCTCAAAATCTGTAACGAGAACGGCACTGCGCCCCTCTGTTACAATCTTTTTCAGAGCGTCTTCTATAGGTGCGTAAAACTCCATATTATTTTGCACACTTTTCAACTGAGCAAATATTTGGGCTGGGCGAACTTCGCCAGTAAGCTCTGAGATTTGAGTGTTGCCTAACTTGTAGATGTCGAATTTTGTGGCGTCGCCTGTGATTTTCTGACAGATTCCGTTAAAGGTCTGTTCGGTTTCGGGGTTAGCACAAGCTGTCATCGCCCCAGTGAAGTCAAAATACGCGGCATATTTTTGGCTATTAACTGACACTTTTGGCAGGTCTTTTTTCAAATAAGCTGTGAGCTTATCCTTAAACGCGTCTTGCTTCGTTCCAGAGCAACAACTTTGCAGTGCTGCTATTAAGACGATTGTCAATGCTGTTGACAATACTCTTTTTGATAATAGTTGATTTCTCATATTGTTTGGTTTTTAGTTAATTCTAATAAAGACGCTTGAAGCGTAAATCTTTCGTAGTGCAATAGTTTTCCATTTCGTGATTGTATCTTATCAAATCAAAGACATGACTTGATACGTCGACATAAGAACACGTGCTCTTTTCCAAATATTAAAATGAGCCGTCAATATGTCTTGGATTATCTTTCTCCTCATGTCTGCTACGCATAGATGTGTCTTTCGATTAGTCCATACTTCCACACAGGAATGGGGAGAACTGTCTCGTAATATTTTTCACAAGACCCCGTCTTGGCTTAATATTGGAATTGAGGCATTGTAATCCAAAGACAAATTTATATAATTTTTTTTAAGGAAAAAAATAAATGTAAAAAAATTCTGTAATTACATTCGATTTTATTGCAACAGCCAACATTTTTTAAACATCCACAAATTGAGCAAAAATAAGAATAATGGTATTATTGGTGAAAATGTTCCTGAAAAGATGTTTTACAAAACAGGAGTTTTGTCACTTGAACAAATCTCGTCTTAACAGACTAAAGATATGAGGGGATTAGTTGGGGATTTCTTCGTATTCGGCGTCGGAGATGAGGTCTTCTTGGGGGTAAGAAGTTGTGTGGTTAGTGTTGGGGGTGTTGTTGGTTGGTTCTGTGGGGGATTCGGGGTCGGTGGAGTCTGGGAGTTCTTCGAATTCTACGTATTCGCCGTCGGTTTGGGTGTAGCGTTTTTCGCGTGGTTGGGAGGCACCATTTTGCTCACCTTCGTATTGCTCGCCGTCGAAATGGCGCTGGGCTTCCTCGAATTGGCGGCGGAAATCTTTGCGCACAGCGTCGATGCGGCGCTTGAACATGAACGCCTTATACAGCAGATAGCCAACGAATATCAGTAGTAATGCCTCAATCATAATCTTTAGCAATTTGGTTACAGGCTATGCAACGTAGCAAAATCCGTGCCAATTAGTCTTGCTTGGTGACGGCAGAGAGCACGATGTAGAAAAGCATTGCCCATGCCAAGCCTGTTACGCCGCAGAATCCCACGCAAATCACAAACGCCAACACGAGCAGGTATTGCTTGTAGTTTTCCTTCACGCTGAGGCTGTGGAGTTTGAGCGAGAACATGCGCAAGTTGCACACCATCAGCAGCGAAAGCGCTACCACCAGAACGGCTACCACCAGCACTGGCACATCGGCGTGGTGCTCGGCGTAGAAGTTGGTGAAGCCAATCCAGAAGATGGCGTTGGCAGGAATGGGAAGTCCGGTGAATGTGGTGCTCTGGTCGGTGGAAACGTTGAATTTCGCCAATCGCAATGCGCCAAACACTGGGATGAGCATGGCGATGTATGCCACGCCGCTTTCTGGCTCATATTGCACCAGCATATTGTAGAGCACCATGCCTGGAGCCAGGCCGAAACTCACTGCATCGCTCAGCGAGTCGAGTTCCTTGCCTAATGGCGACACGGCGTGGAGCAAACGTGCGGTGAAACCGTCGAAAAAGTCGAAAACAGCGGCAAGCGCAATCAGCACAAACGCCACCTGATAGCCTTGCAAGCCCCACCACCATGGTTCAAACGCATGGAAGGCTGCCACACAAGCCAACGCACCCGAAAGCAGGTTACAGCAAGTGACCGCATTTGGGGTGTTATTACGAGTTGATTGTAGAATGTTCATCAGTTATTGCGAGGTTTGAGGCGTGCAATCGGTGTCATACCACCAGTTGTTTTTTCGCCTAATTTCACGAGAATTTCGCTATCGAGAGGTAAATAAATGTCCACACGCGAGCCAAATTTAATGAAGCCCATGTGTTGCTCAATGCTCACTTCCTCCTCTGGCTCAACGTAGGTGACGATGCGGCGTGCCACAGCACCGGCAATCTGACGCACGAGAATATCGTGGCCCGCAGGGGTGGAAATCACCACCGACGAACGCTCGTTCTCGGTGCTCGACTTTGGCAGATAGGCGGCGAGGAAACGGCCGTTGTGGTGCTTCACATATTTCACGATGCCATTCACTGGAACCCAGTTGGCATGCACGTTAAACACGCTCATAAACACCGACAGCTGAATGCAGTTGCAGTGCAAGCACTCGTCCTCGTACACCTCTTCAAGTGCCACCACCGTGCCATCGACCGACGATAGCACCGTGTTTTCCACCTCACCCTTATAATGGCGGCGAGGCGAGCGGAAGAAGTTGATGACCAAAAGGAACAATATGGCGGAAATCACCATGAAGACGATGGGTATAGGCTTGTACTCTATGAACAAGTATGCTGGCACGTTGAATGCCAACAAGATGAACAATAGAACAAAGATGATGTTCAAGCCCTCACGGTGTATTTTATATTTCATTTTCACGATGCTTTCTATATTAATTTACAAAGGTAGCAATAATTTCGCAAACTATCAAAAAGTAGCGCAGATTAGAGATATTGGAAGTGAAATTAGACTCTGAAGTTAAGAAGTTAAAGAAGTTAAGAAGTTAAAGAAGTTAAGAAGTTAAGAAGTTAAAGAAGTTAAGACGGCACCATCGCCTTTTGGTAATTTAATAGGGTTTCCTCCCATCTGATTCGTCGGACTTGTCTGACCTGTCCGACTCGTCCGACACTCCCTAAAAAAAACTCGTTGGCTTGTTGGCTCGTTGACTCTTCAAGAGATTTGGGTGGATTTGATGGTGATGCCGAATGCCTGTTTTGTGGCAGGGGTGGGCTTTGAGGTGTCTTTCAGCACGATGCTCACCGTGCCGTCGTCCTCAATGTGGATACAGATGTCGGCATCGGCATCGGTGAGCGAATTTTTGGTGAATTGAAGCGATTTTTCAGCGATGGAATCGGGGCATTTCGCATTTTTCAGGAATTGGCGAACCTCTGCCATCGCCTCACTGGTTTGCCCACTCGGCACCGTGGTGGAATAGGTGCGCGCCGCATCGGGGGCTGGTATCAGCGTGAGCGGCGAAACGCGTTTGCCGTGGCTCATTCGCCAAGTGATGCCCACCTGCGCCAGCAACATTGCGCCAGCCGAGAGCGGAAATCCCCACCAAAGCATATCGGGGGCTGCCACTTGCGTGAACACAAATACCGCCACCACGATCGACGCCACCTGACCTACAGCCACGCCCACGCTCAGCACCAAATAGCCCAGCACTTGATACATGCCGCGCAGCAGCACGGTGAGCGAAAACGGCAGCAGTATGGCACTGAAGATGCGAAGCACTCGGCACAGTTCGGCACGCAAAGTTGGGTCGTCGGCACCGAAGAGCGTAGCCATCGCACCGGGGGCAAAAGCCACAAAGGCGGAAAACGGCACCAGCACGGTGCAAGAGAACGTCATCACCTTGCGGTTGAGCATTTTCAGCCCCGTGATGTCGTGTTCGCCGAGTAGCATTCCACCAATGGCGAATGTGGCATCGAGCACGCCATTGAGCACCACGAAGGTGATGAGCAGCAACTGTATGCACACAGCTACCATATACACACCGTCGGATCCAAGCACGCCATCCACCATCTTATTGATGAGCAACACAATCACGCTGAGCAGCACATTGGCAATCATCAGCGGAAGTCCTTGTTTGAGGTTGGATCCGAGCGTGTGCCACACCTGTTTGGTGAACCGCACAATGCGGTAGGAGCACGACTTGCGGCGCAGGTGCGACGAGGTGATGCACACCGTCACGCCGTAGTTGATGACCGTGGCCCACGCCGAGCCAGCGATGCCAAGTCCCAGCATCTTGATAAACACGACATCGAGCACCACATTGCTCACTGCGCCCACAATCACGGCACAAGTCACCAGCCGAGGACGACCGTCGCTCTGCACCATCATATTCATCATGCCCGACAGCACCAGCACCGTGACACCGAGGCTCGTGACACGCAGATAACTCAGCACCATGGGGCGGATTTCATCGTCGGCGCACACGATGCGCGAAATCTGCTCACAGCACGAATAACTCCC
>ERZ780014.357-NODE-357-length-21867-cov-6.45035_pt1 | contig 21867 bp, 26 predicted proteins | sample MGYA00511929_ERZ780014 | MGnify/ENA primary metagenome ERZ780014 (study PRJEB29588, sample SAMEA2155132) | human gut metagenome | biome: human gut; feature: human-associated habitat; material: faeces | place: Denmark | collected 2008/2010 ...
CTCCTGTTCCTTATGCCGGACTTTGCCGGGGAGTTCTGCCGCCGCCTGCACCAGTTCATGCAGTTTTGCCAGCACCGAGGGGCGTTTGTCCTTGTTCAGCAAAGATGCCGAATACTCTTTGAACGCCGAGTGAAAGGCTTCTGCGTCCGGGGCTTTGAAAAAGACCAGATACCGGGGCGGCACCTCGGAGGTGTCCTTGCGGATGGCATAGTCGATGCCGTACTTTTTGGCATAGCGTTCCAGACCACGGATGCCGGTCTTGCTGATCTCCACGCTGGACACGCCCCGGTTCTGCCGCAGAAGAGTGCGGACGCTCTGCTTACCTTGGGATGCCTTGGACTGGTACAGCCGAAACGCCGCTTTAACTGCCCGCAGGACAGTCCGGGCAGACAGCTTCGTAGTGGAGATCATAATGTTGAATGACTTCTGTTCGATTTCTTCCTGCACTGCCATCACCTCCCGTGCAGCAGGGTGATTTTAGCGGTCATGCTCTGCCGGAGGCTTGGTGCGGGGCTTTTCTGCCGGAGGTTCATCAGGCACCGGCAGCACCAGCAGACGATTGCCCAGTTTCAGAAAGGCTTCCGGCTGATGGAAAAGCTGCTCATACTTCTGCGCCAGTTCCGGGGTCAGGGATGCAAAATCCTCCTCGCCCAGCCCCACCACCAGAAAGTCTCCGGCAACGGCATCGTACATCTGCCCGTCCTCATCCCGCAGGGCACGGTTCAGGGGCAGTCCCATGAGCTTGCCCTCATCATTGCAGACGATGACCACCGGGTCTTCAAACGGGTAGCTTGCGCCGATGGAGCCGCCCACAGCCTGCTGCAAGGCTTTCAGGTTATTGTCAATCTCGACCTGCTGCGGATGCTGTCCCGGTGCAATTTTCAGCACGGACAGGGTGTTTTCATTCTGTTCCATTATCATTCTCCTCAAAGATGGTACTCTCCTGCCCGGCGTGGGCAGCGTTCAGCAGAGCCGCCACGAAGAAACCGAAAATAGCACCCGCTTCAAAAAATGCGAATCCGATAAAAAAGTTCAGCATGGCACACCTCAGTCGATGCAGATGCAGGTCAGCTTCTGCCCATCTGCCATCAGGGTGGTGCTGTGGCTTTCCAGATAGGTCTGAAAGCGGTAAATATCCTCCACTGTCAGGGACACGATGGCTCCGTGCCCATCGGTGCGGTAGAAGATGACCGGGCCAGTCAGATACCGCTTGCCTGCCAGCTTGAGGACTTGCGCCGGATTGTGGCTGATAAACAACGGTGCTCCCTTCACGGAGATCAGAGCATCGTCCTCATCGAAACATGGCAGAATGGAAGGAGCGTCCTCCTCCATGATAATGGTCAGTTCCATGTCCGGGTCGATGGCAGCAAGGTAGATATTCTCGCTTGCCATTTCGGTCAAGCAGGATGCCGCCTGTTTCAGCATGGACAGGATGTTCACGTCCACCGTGATCTGCGGAGCGTGAGGTGCGGGGTGAAAAGGAATCGTATTGTTCATAGGCGTTACCTCCAAATTTTTGCAAACAAAAAAGACCCCATCGGGTCTTGCGTTACGAATCAGCGTTCGTTGTGGCGCTGCTGTTTTTTCTGCCACGCATCCAAAAGCTGAATGATTTTTTCTTCCATTTGCCGAGGCGTATAGCTGCGTGGAAAGTATTTTCGCAGGATGTCGTTTTTGATAGTTACGGTGTCCTGCTCACTCTTCTTTTCCTGCCCCAAAATATCAAACGCCTTTTCATAGGTGAACTCACCACACTGCGCCATCTTCTTTAGTTGCTGAGCCTGCGATACAGATGGGGCATTTTGGGTACCATCCATGGCTTCTAAAAAATCCCGCTGTTGGCTTTCGTCCAGATAGGACAGTTCCACAGCGGGATTAAAGGAGATCCTCTTTTCGTCTACCATGTCCAGCAGTTCGGGGATAAGGTTGGTCAGACGGATGAAGCGGCGAATAGTATCTTTACTTACCCCAGCATCATCGCCAACTTTTTCGACTGACAACTTCTGCGCAACTTGCGTAGAAGTCAAATCTGACCTAGCACCTTGATTTTTTATTGCGTCCAGCTTCATTTTGTAGGCAAAAGCCCGTTCGCTGGGCAGGATGTGTTCACGTTGGAGATTGCTGTCCACCATCAATATCACAGCAGCATCGTCCGACATCTGCCGCACAATGACCGGCAGCGTTTCCAGCCCGGCAAGTTTCGCCGCATACTGACGGCGGTGCCCGAGGGCGGACAATCAGCGGAGCCAGCACGCCGTACTGTGCGATACTCTCCACCGTCCGGGTCATGGCTTCATCGTCCAGAACCTTGAAGGGGTGGTTGGTGAAGGGATGCAGATCATCAATAGGAATCTGCTGTACCTGCTCCCGCTGTTCCTCCTGTCGGTTTTCCTCGGTGGAAAACAGATCATCTAGCCCTTTCAGAGCTAAGTTTTCGCTGTCGATCGGCATCCGCCTGCACCTCCTTTGCAAGAGATTTGTAGGCTTCTGCTACCTTGCCTTTGGGATCATAGGCAAAGATACTTTTGCCTGCCGCACTGGTTTCAGCCGCTCGGACAGACCGCGGAATGGTCTGCTCAAACACCTTCAGGTGCTTTCCGTATGCCTGCCGGATCAGATTGCTAATCTGCTTTCCGTAGTTGGTGCGGTTGTCGGTCATGGTCAGCAGGATACCCTCAATTTTTAGCTTGGGGTTGATCTGCCGACGAACCTTTTGGACGGTCTGCAAAAGCTGTTCCAAGCCTTTCGCAGACAGGTACTGCGCCTGCACGGGAATCAGGGCAGCGTCTGCCGCCGCCAGTGCATTAACAGTGAGCATCCCCAGCGAGGGCATACAATCCAGCAGAATAAAATCATACTCTCGTTTGGCACTGTCCAGCACCTGTTTCAGCATCTTTTCTCGGTTCATGCTGTTTACCAGAGCCACTTCCAGCCCTGCCAGTTCGATGTTCGCCGGAATCAAATCAACGCCCTCTGCATGGTGTAAAATGCCCTCGCCGGGCGGAATGGGCTGGTCGTTCATAGCTTTTACCATTAGGGTAGAAAGGGTGGTGGGCAGTTCATCGGGCTGTTGCCAGCCCATGCTGATGGTAAGACTGCCTTGAGGGTCAGTGTCCACAAGCAGAACTTTCTTGCCCTCCATTGCCAGCCCGATACCCAGATTTTCACAGGTGGTGGTTTTGCCTGTGCCGCCTTTCTGGTTTGCGACTGCGATAATCGTTGCTTTCTTTGCGATAATATCACCCCGCTTTCGGAGAACCACGCGCAAAGTCGTGGTTCGTCTTGTTCTGATAGTAGAGGTTCATGGTGGTGGGCGCATTGTAGAGCATTGCCAGCAGATATTGCTTCATGTTCCGCACCGGGGCGGTGTTTTCTGCCAGAGAATCCAGCACAAAACGGATGTGGTCAGCGTTCAGCTTTTTCAGCCGACTGCGTACCACCTCGGCAGGCTTATCATCTCCGGCAATCCGCAACATCTTGCGTTTGGTGGAACAGGTATCCACAAGCAAGTCTACGATCTGGTAGATGGTGTCCTCATCGTCCGGGCAGAGCCGGAGCAGAAGGTCTACCTCCAAAGATTGAGAAAAATAATCCTCAAGCTGCTCCCGGATGTCCCCGGAATAGATGGGGTCAGGATCGTTCCACTCTGTCTTATTCTTATCAGTCTTATTTGCTTGCGGTTTTGGCTGCACCAGAATTGCGCTTTCAGCAGCACCAGAATTGCTGTTTGGGCAATTCTGTACTTGCGCTTTTGGCAAGCCGGAGGAAAAGTCCTTGACGTAGATCAGGCTGGGTCTGCCCAGACCACGGCGTTTACGCTCGATGAGGTTCATGTCCTCCAGTTCCCGGAACAGCTTGACCGCTTTGTGTTCGGCACAGCAGAGAGATTCCTGCACTTCCCGGACGGTGTAAATGATATACACTCGCCCCTGCTCGTCCAGCCAGCCGTTCTTTGCAGACAGGCTCATGCGGTCCAGCAGAATGCCGTACAGTGTCCGGGCATCGGTGGAGAGCTGCCGGAAGCGGTGGTCTTGGAACAGTGCCTTGGGGATGCGGAAATAGGAGAACAATTCACCCGACTGACCATAGAAGTAGTCATAACTCATGGTATTAGCGAATCATCAACTCACGGTCTGCGGCACCTTTCATATACATAGCTTCTGCGATGTCATCCATCACCCGGAACAGTGCATCGTCCAGTTCAAGATATTTCCGCCCCAGTTTTTCATCCAACAGCCGCCGGAACTCACGTTCAATTTTGTCGCGCTCACAGGCAGCCCGCTGGTAGCGAGGTGTTTTCATCAGTTCCGTCCATATAGGACGCACCATTTTGTCGTAGTAGTTCAGCATAAAGTCTTTATCCATTGGCATCCTCCTTTTGATTTTACATATAAAAATTGCGGACAGCCATTTTTATGGATGCCCGCAATAATAATTTTATTATTTACAAATCCAGTTGATTCTCACCGAGAAATATGTTGGATACACAGATAGAAATCCTAATATTTTTTCTTTGCACATTTTTAAAGCATCGATGATATGATTGGTGTCAATCGACTCCGCTCCAATTTGTTCTGCAATAGAATTAGCCAAAAGACGATCATTAAATACTTTTTCACAGATTGAGATGGCCGTCTCTGAACATACTCCATATTTTAATTTCCTTTGTAAAAGAAGTAACTTTGATACAAGAAGTACTCTGTTTTCATCATCGTCAGCATCAATCACATCAATGATATTTCCTATAAAAAAGCTGAATTCATAGGAAATGAGCTTGCTGCACAGGCTCTCAATGTCCGGTATCAAAAGTCCAGTCGCTTTTTGCATTGCTATAAAGGAGTATCCATCAAGCCACATTCGACAAATATCTGGAAAATATTCTTCTGTTTTACCAATTTTATGAGTATCGATAAAAAAGGATAACAACATTTCAAAAATTTCTGAATCTGAAAGTTGCTGCTCCATGAATTGAGTTTCTGCTAGCCATGCTTCAATTATTAAAGCATCATCTATTCCAAGCATACTTTTGGAGTATCGTTTGATCTTCACACGATCAACTGTCTTTGCCTTTTGTGCAATGACATCAAATATTTTTTCCAACAACGTTTTTTCTGCATCGTTGGCCATAAAATAAGCGAGAGTCTCTTTACAAAGTTCTAATGCCACAACCTGCGCATCGGAACCTTCATCATTAGAAAGGACAAAGCATAGATGATTTTCGATTGTCTCTACGACATGCTGCCGAACCGTTAGAGCAGTCTTAAGTACGGTAACACTTTTTTGGTTCATCGGCGTCTGGTTTTTTCGTTCATATGCTTGCAGAATTTTTTCGTAGCACGATTCAAAGCAATCCCAATGGCTATAATTGTTGATAATATAGTTAGCAATATATACGCCTTTTACATAGTCATCATGATTGATTTCAATATCTTGGACAAGCCATAAAATAGAGCTTTCGCATGGTTCTGCTGCGTGACTGTCAAACATTTTGACACAGTTTTCCCATTTGTAAAATCCTCCGTTACTTCGATTGTTCTTATTGTCAAATAGCTTTGAATCTGTAACAATAACACTTCCTTCCGTGTACATTCCCGAACGTGCTGTCCTTCCCATTAAATTTTGAAAATTTCGAATTTTCATACTATTTTGATCAAGCATGAAACTAGTCATAAAAAGGTACTTTATAGGAATGTTCACTCCTTGAGCAAGTGTAGATGTACATATCACAAGGTGCAGGTCTTTCTTACGAAATGCGTATTCAATAGCAAGGCGCAAACCATTCGGAAGATTTGAATAGTGTGGTGCAACACCCAAATTGCAAGCTTTTGTATATGGATGATCACAACCGTAATAATCGGCCATTAACTTGGCAACACGACTCATTTCCAATGTGTTGCTATACTTCTGAATTCCAGAAAGATCATATTCTCGACTATCAAGGTCAATAATTTGCTGAATTATGGTTTGTACACTTCGAGTTCGATTGGCAAAAATTGCAGCACCACCATTTTTGCAAAGTTTATTTGCATAATATATTGCAATATCCTTGGAATCTGTCAAATTCGGAAAATAACGCTTTTTTCTTTCTTTTCCAAGTTTTTTTAGCAAATTGACTTCTATGCTGCGTGGAACATAGAAATCTTCACGTTCAGGATCTTCTGAGTAGTAATGAATATCTCGTGTTTGTGAAGAAAATCCGATGCTTTTAGGTGTTGTTTTAATCGCCGGATCAGAAGCCAAGGTTCCATTTTCATTAAAAAGCCATTGCTTAATTTGCTCGGCGTTTGAAAGCACCGCAGAAAGAAGCACAATTTGTTTTTCTGTATTTATGTGTTTTCGAATTTCAGAAATCAACAGCTCATAAGCTGTTCCACGTCTTCCATCATCGAACATATGACTCTCATCAAATATATACAAACCGATTTCATCTAAAAACTCAACTTGATGATGGATAATATAGCTGAGCTTTTCTGGCGTACAAATTAGTATTGTCGCTTTCAAAGTAAAATCCACGAAAAAATCATTTTCCAGAATATCTGAAAATTGGTTTATTAAAACACTCTCTCCAAAAGCTGAAGTCATATCGCTTGCAATCTCGTTACATAAAGCACGAAGTGGTGCAACAATAATAGCAGTAGCCGTTCGGTTCGAGAGAAAGGATGACCGAATGATTAGTTCTATACTTTTGGTTTTTCCAACGCCTGTTGGAAGCTGAACGATTGCATTTTCTCCGCTTAACACATTTTTCTTTCCTATAAGCTGCTGTGCAGGCCACAACATTTTAGGAGATTTTGAGCTTTTTAAATACTCTTCCCATTGTCCGGGTTCCAATTTTGAATATTGAGGAATCAGTTTCCATGCGGCTTTTGATAACGCTATCGTAATTACTGCAAGGAGTATATCGACATAGTATATCTCCATAGGATCATTGTTTTTATAAATTGCAGTTCGATATTCCCGAATCGCCTGTTCTATGTTAGGCAAGCCTTCTCCATTGATATAGTAGAATAGTAATGCCCGGCAGAGTTCTTCACCGCCAAAGGTATCAGAACTTATAGGGAAAACCTTATCCAAGAGGAGATACCCTAATAGATTTCTAAGTATTATTTGAGATGTACCCATAGTGGGCGTATCTTTTATTTTTTCGAAAAGGGCCGCACATAATACTTTGGAACTACCAAAATCATTGGATAAGAAATAGGCTGCTGCACCGGACAATAAAAAGTCCGTATCGTATGCTGTTCTATCATTAGCTCCAACGGAGGCATCAAAGTATTGAGAAGCCTTCACCATATAGGGTGCGAACTCTGCCTTCCCAGTTTCATCATTTTCTATAATGCTCTCTGCATATCGAGAAAGGATATATATGACAGGATAGGAAAGTTCATTTGAGTTTAGCGGAAATTTTGGATAGTCTTTTTGTGAAATATCATATTCTACCAACTTCGCTTTTGCTTTTTGATATTTAAGCATATAGTTGGAATTCGTTCCAAAAATCATTTTGTACACCTCTCAAAGATTTGGTGGGTCAAATTCATCAAATCGGCACCATGTACATAAAAAATGGACTGATTAACTTTTAATTGCAAATCATTTCCCTTAATTCCTGCTATTACTTTATTTTCAATCTCTGGCTGGCTTGAGATAGCAGCTCCAACATAAGAGATTTTATAGGGCGATTCTGTCTTTTTTTGAAAACGTTCAACGCAGTTTGATTCATCGAATTTACCCATATTACGGAGCTTTTTTCTATAGTAATTTAATGTATGAGCAACTCGGTGTTCATCTTTTTTAGAATCAGTAGCAGCCTCTTGAATGGTTTTACATATTTCTTTTGACGACAGACGTGCTTTTACCTCTATTGCAATCAGCTCATCTTCTTTGGCAGGAGTTTTTTCTTTACTATGGAATTTATATGCGATTATATCGGTTCCGTGCTCGGACTCATTTTTTCCCGATCTGTTATATTGCTTACAACGGGGTACTTCATAATGCAGAACAAACTCAAATAAATCTGCGAATAAAATTTCACTAATATCATTTGAACGTGCAGTTGGACCAAGCTCTTCCTGTTTTTGAGGAACAATGTATTTGCGCAGATAATCTTCTATAGATAATCCTGTTGCAACACTGTCATCTGTCAGTTCATCGTCTTCAACATAATGTTTTCTGATATGAAGTGCCCAGTCGTCAAAGACCGCTTCATCGGTTTCATAGGAAAGTTTATAGCACTTTAAAGCAACACCATCTTCAAAGGTCACTCCTTCCTCGTTGACAAGCCAATTTATATACAGAGGCCGCTCCATCCTACAACATCCTCTCACTAAAGATTTCGTACCAATTGAAAATCAACTGTAGTCCTAGCCTTTTGAGCAAACGACTGAGAGCAGGGTATATCTCGAATCAAGTATACCATTTCCAATAAAAAAGTACATCTGAAATTTTGAATGTTCCATGTAGGACGGTCGATTTTCTTGGACAAATAACAGTTGTATTAAAAAAGCGCAGCTCCTATTCTGAAGAATAGAAGTTGCGCTTCGCGGTTATTGTATGCTAATTCGGCGATTCAATGCACTGCTTTAGAACATCGCAGAACGCCATATCATCATCTACAGCAGCGATTGCAGAGTCGATCAAAGTCTCTCGGTCAGTGTTGCCCCAGTTGATGTGCAAACTGTATTCTAACGCCATGCAGCGAATCAGTTCACGGGTGCTGCGGCCATTTCCCTCGCGGAAGGGATGAATGATGTTCAGTTCTGCCATCGTTTGCGACAGATTCTGAATCTGCTTTTCTTCATCTTGCTCGGCAAGCAGCTTCTTAGAGTGGATGTTTTTGAACACTCGCTCCAATTCTCGGTCAATCAGGTCTGGTGGGTAGAACATCGTGTCTCCCTTGCTGATTTGTTCTTTGCGGATGTGCCCAGCAAAGGGGTACACATCTTCAAAAAGGAAGCGATGAATTCGAAACAGGTGCGTTTTGGTAAAACGTCCCTTGATTGGCTCTTGCAACAGAGCCATCTGTTTTACCGCCGTAAATTCTTCTTCAGCCTGTTTAAGCTCTGTCTTGTCACGGATGTCCAGCTTGTTGATCAGAATATCCGTATCAGGATAGCAGTACATGGACTGCACTGTGGTGTAGACATCATACTTTGAGAACATAATCAGCCCTTCTTCGCGTACTTTGCGCGCAGTTCATTCACGACCTGCTGATAGCTGGCCTGACCGCTGCCAATGCGGTCAAGGTTGCTGCGTGTATCTTTGCTGATGGTCATGCCCTCAATGGCAAAGGTTCCATACACATTGCGGAGGTTGCTCTTGTGCTGGGCAGGGGTAGTATACTTGACGCTCATGGTTTGGCCTCCTTCTGATTTACATGATACTATATAAAGTTTATCGTGTATGCGTACTCTTGTCAATCTATAACTTGATGCCAAATGTAAAAAGCGCATCTTCCATTCATTCAGAGCAGAAGTTGCGCTTTTACGGTACAACGTGTTTTATTTCGAATCAGGATGCGATACATCTGAACCCCAAGTGAGTTATATCTCAATGGCCTGTAGCTCACTTGTCCGCCAACCATATTACGCCCCAAACAGCTTCATCTTGAAAATCAGCGGCTTGGAGACCATACTTGCGAGCGAGAAAGGTCGTTTGGATGGCAGAACATTTTATATAGACGAATATACGTTGATTTTTCTTTTCTCGCAGTGCATAAGGTGTGCACAAAAGCGATATTGCTGGGAGAGCGTTCGGTTCGCATCCGAGAGGTCGAGGGTTCGATCCCCTTCGAGTCCACCAATTTGCCGCATCGTTTTGTACGATGCGGCGTTTTTTATGCCTAAAAAACTTTGGCAGACCGTGCCGAGCTCCGAACCCTGAAGTCGGATGCGAACCGGGTGGGGTCATCAATGTACTATTGGAAAATCCATCGGTTTCACGCTTATTTCTTTGCATTTTGCAGAGTGCTGCGGGCAAGCGCATCGCTTTTATGCCCCCTTCTCGGAAATTCCTTCAAAAATCTCCGCGCCATCGTAGGTTGATACAGCCTTGAGCTGCTCCACTTGATTGAAGCTGGCGTTCAGCGTAATCGAGATCTCATAGTCTTTTCGGACGCGAATCTCCTTAATGAACTGCTGCAAAATGGCGCGGCGTTCATCGTGGTTGGCGGTGTCGTACACATCCGCCCATGTAAGAAGTTCATTGCAGATGTAGTTGCTGCGCTTTGCTGTTTTGGTGGCTTCTTCGTATTCTTCCTGTGCCTGCACGAGCTGCTTTTCCAGGGGTTCCAGTGCATCTTTTGCTTCGGCCACCAGTGTGCCGAGCAGTTCTTTGTCCAAGGCACTTACGCCACGAATGACCAGAATGGTTTCGGCTTTCAGGTCGTCCAGCTCTTTCTGCTTGGCTTCCAAGTCTTTCTGGATTTTCTTCTGGATGCGGGCGGCATCGTTAGTCTTGACCGATTCCAGCAGCTTCTTCCGGGAAACCTCCCGGAACTGTGCGAAGATCTGCCGGACAACTTCTTCCACAATGGAATCCAGCTTAGAAACACCATAGCCGGACTGCCCATCGCAGTCACCCGGATGCCGAATCTTATAAAAGCAGCTATACCGGGGCCGGACTTCTTTCACCGTATGCCCATCTGCGTAGGTGTGTGTCCGTCCGCTGCTGGTCAGGCTCAAGCGGTTGCCACAGTGGGCACAGTAGACCAGCCCGGTCAACAGGGCTTTGGAACTGGTGCCCAGTGAAGTGCCGCCACGCTCACAGGTGCGTGCCTGCCGCAATTCCTGTGCCTGTTCAAACAGCTCTGGTTCGATGATGCGGAGTTGCGGACACTCCGTCTCCACCGCACCGTTGATGAGGTATCCCGTGTATCCTTTGTTCTTGATCATCCGAACGATGCTGGTGTTGGGAATGTTTTTGTTGTTCCGTCCTACGACTCCCTGTTCATAAAGATAGTGGCTCAACTTCTGTGCGCCGTAGCCCTCATAAACATACTTGTGAAAGATCAGCCGGACGATCTCAGCTTCCGCTTCATCAATCACAAGATCGCAGACCTCCTGATTCTTCTTGTTCACCCGACCAAGGCGGACACGCTTGTAGCCAAAAGCCACGGTGCCGCCCGTGTAGTGACCTTCCCCGGTGAGCTGTTCCAGCCTTGTCCGGGTACGGACAGAGGTTTTCAGGCTCTCGCCGGATGCCTGCCAGTAGCGGATGTAGTTCATCAGCTTGTCCACATGGGTGTCGAACCGCTGTTGTCCCTCGTTCACGCTCCAGACCTCGATGCCCTGCTTCGTGAACCATTCCACGATAAAGGGCGTTTCATCATCACGGCGACCGAGACGGTCAAACATGAACACCAGCAGGATGTCAAACTTGCCCTCCATCGCGGCCTGTTGAATTTTCTGGAGTTCGTCACGCTCTTTGGCAGATTTTTTGAAGCCGGAAACGCCTTTTTCGGAAAATTCCTTGACGATCTCCCAGCCCTGACTTTCTGCAAAGTTGCGGCAGGCTTCTTTCTGCATGGGGATGTCGTCCTTTTCGACCTGTCCTTTGGTTGAAACACGGTATAAGGTATAAACGCGTTTTTTCATTGCATTCTCACTTTCTTTTGGCGAGAAAAGCAAAATCAAACGGATATTGTCCATATCAGGTTTTCAAGGTTCAGTTCAATTTTATCTTATCTCACGCAGTTAAGGAATACAAGGATGTCAGGCGGCGGTGTGCCCTGCCGTGCGCAGGATGGTGGTTTGCAGCAGCTTCTGAATCGCATCCAGACAGTCCGTATCCGCAGGCGCATAAGTAATCTTGACTTTGCAGCCTTTGACGGAAAGAGTTTCAGATTTAGCGGTGGTATCGCAGATAGCGTTCATAGGCCTCCTTTCTCCATACCCATTCGTTCAGATCGAGCTGATAGAGCAGCGCATAATTGAGCCGAATGAGTTCCGGGATGCTCAACCGCCCCATCGGGCGGATCAGCCGTCCCTTGCTGATGGTCTGGACAGATTCTGCCAAGATCATAGAGGGCTGCAAAAAAGCCCGATTACCGTCCACAAGAACGTGGGCTTGGTGATCGGGCTTCTTTGCAGTATTGGATGTAACAGGCGCAACAATGAGGTTGGGCGAATAGCAGTTTGCGGTGTTGTTCTGCACCACGACCACAGGGCGGATACCGCCCTGCTCGGAGCCAAGGTGCGGCTCCAGATTGGCGTAGTAAATATCACCGCGCAAAAATTTTCGGTTGACTGGAATCATGTTCATCACCGCTTGCAGGGCAAATTGTGGGCACGACCAGCACCGTTGTAGATGAACAGGATCTGTTTCATGTGGCGGTCTGCCACATTGCCAGTGTCGTTTTGTGCCAACCGGGTGATGGTCTTGGGATGCACTGTGCGCAGCCGGAGAATCAGCCGTTCCCGGCTGTATTCGCCCTGATACAGAGCCAGAAAACGAGCCATGCCATGCAGGATGCCAGACAGGAACGAATCCGAATCGCCACCCCAAGCGTCTACGAGAACGCTCAGCATTTCACGGTAAAGTGATGCACCGTAGCTCTTGTAGATGTAGTAAGCCGAGCGGATGCAGTAGATTTTCCATGGAGCGCGAATCCCATCCAGTGCAAACCGAACGCCTGTGTCCTCCGTTACCGAAACAAAATCGCAGGCGTTTTCTTCGTGTGCCACCAGTTTGGCACGAAGCTGTTCACCCGCGGTCAGTTCGCTGGAAATGCCTGTCTGCACAGCAAACAGCAGAGCTTCATGCTCTTTAGAAAGGCCGTAGAATACCTTGCAGCGAATCGGGAGGTCACGCCCACCGTTGCACGTTTTCCGTGCCTCAATGGTGTTCTGACCATCAAAGACGAAGTAGCGGCCATCCCGATAGCTGACCTTCGGCTCATTGGCGATGTACTCCGAAAAGTTTGCTGCAATTTTTGCAACCTTGCCCATGCGGAGCAGCCGCTGATATTCGGCGCAGGGGTTCAGCAGAACGCTGTCAACGTACCGCACCTCGAAGTTGCACTCCGGCAGGCTGGAAAGGTTCAGGTTAGAAAGCATCATAGCGTTTTCTCCTTTATTTTCAGAAGATACTGTACGGCATCTTCGGTCAAGTCATAAATGATCTTGCGGCAGTCCGAATCTTCAAAAACATCCGGGTATTCTTTGAAAATCGTATTCCAGCGGCGAATAAAGTCCTCTTTGGCACCCTGTACCTCGCACATCATCAGGGAGCCGTTTGCAACGGCTCGTTCCTGATAGCGGTTGTCAATGGATGCTTTCAGAAAGGTTCTTTCTTCGGTAGTAAGCTGGCGTTGATGCCCTTGGATGCTTTTGCTGATTTCAGAAAGCGTTTGTTTTGAAGAAGATGTTTCGGCTTTTCGGGGCTGACGTTCCTGCTTTGGCTTCCGCAATTCTGCAAGAGCAGCAGGAATTTCTGCTTTTGGCGTTTTTGCCAAGGCGGTGATTTCTGCATCCGTTGCCTTGATGCGCCCGGTCAGGATTTCTTCTCTTGCACCGGGGACTGCATCTTCCGCAGCGTCTACGCCTTTGGCATACTTCTCTGCTCTCTTTACGGTAGCCGCCCCAACGCCGTTTTGTGCGGCAATGCGCTCACAGGTGGAGAGCTGCTTTGCCCTCAATGGATCATTTTGAACCATTGAGGTGAACCGTCCGTTCTCATCGTGTGCCCGCTCTTTGGAGCCGCCCCGTGCCAGCTTTTCAGATTCATACAGCTTGCCCATCAGAAACTTCTTCCGTTCCGGGTCGAGATTTCTGCGTCCAAGCTGGTTCTGGCAGATCCATGAGAGAGCTGCGTAGCGGTTAGCCAGTTTAATCTCCTGTATCTGGTAGACGATGAACGGATGCTTCCGCAGGATACGGTAGCGGGTATGTCCGTCCAGAATAAAGCCATTCCAGATGATAATGGGATTCAGCAGCCGTCCTTCGTGGAGAATGTTCTGCTCAAGCTGTTGTTCTTCTTCAAAATTCAGGGGCGGGATCTTGCCCTGAAACTCCGGGTCGATTTTAAGCGCATTCAGATTCATCATCGAAATGGCCTCGCTTCACATACTGCCCAGCGTTCTTGTCGGGCTGCACATAATAATCGAAACCATAGCGAATCTGGCAGTAGGTGCAGACATCCTTGATCTTCTGCTTAGGGTCTGCGCGCCGGACGCGAACGCCCTTTGCCCCCTGAAAGGAATCCAGACAAATCGGGCAGAGGGTAGTCAAGCTGGCTTCGTCTACGCAGTTGTTATAAAATCGACTCATATAGATTTCCTCCATATCGGTATTTTGATGGGAAATGTAAAACCACCAGCTGAGAAATCCTCAACTGGTGGTTTGAAAAATACTGTTTTTCTCCTATTTGTCCTCGACACCCCGGAGGTGGGAACTTTTCGGCGGCGGATTTGCACCGCTCCATTGGCATCTCAGCCACCCCGTCTGCTTTCTGACCGGGCCGCGAATTACGGAAGTATCATTGTCTGGAAGTACCGAAAAGCTGCTTCTTCAATTTTCAAGGTACACGGTACAGTTTCGGGTTTGTCGTCCCCTGTTGGGGGGCTGCCCTTGCTGTGACCATAGTGTACTTGAAAACTGAAGTTCTCGTTAGGAACCAGTAGTTCCGGTTTTGCCATTTTCACCGGAACCAATCGTTCCGGTTTATAACAGTAAAGCGTTTGATCAAGCAGATTCGCCCAGCATTTCCAGCATAACAAGAATCCGCCGCTGCATTTCTTTCAGTTCTTTGCGGAGCATTTGCAGCTGATCTTGCAGTTCCTGCTCCCGCTGGGACGCAGACACACCTAAGACGATGTAGTCCAGCGAGGAGCCAAATCGCTCCCGCAGCTCCACAAAGAGGTCGACAGACGGAACTTTCTCACCCTTCTCCAGATTTCTCATGTAGCGGTCACTGATGTTCAGGTCGATGGCAAGCTGTTCTTGTGTCACTTCACGGTCTTTTCGGAGGTTTTGGATTCGTTCACCCGTTGCAGCAGGATCATAATACATCACTTCCTCCGTTTCTTCCGCCGGGAGTGGGCGGAGCTTCATCTCCCATGCCGGATACGGCCAGCACATGATTTTTCACCAACATGAAAATACGGTCGGCATCAGCACTATGATTTTTGGTGCGCTTTTTGACGTTGGAAACTTCCAGCAATCGAGACAGTCGGAAGTACCATGTGGTCATCTTGAACCACGGAAGCAAATAGGTCGATTTCATTATCAATAATCCTCCAGTTATTTTACGGAATGTGAGCATTCGGACAAAAAGGATCGTGGTGGCCCACGACACCTTGCCCTTAAAAGCGCAAAAACGCCAGCCTCCCATTGAAGGAAGCTGGCGCAGTACAGCATATCGGCACGATTGAGGGCGATAAAGCGGAATGATTGTGCCGGTTTGTTGGCATTCTGGTCTACAGCAGCAGACAGGCTTTTTTTGATGCGTTACCCCAATAAAAAATCACAGTTACCTCCACAAACGGCAACTGTGATCTTGTGGCGCATGAAATCGCCCGGACGAGTTACCGTTTTTTTTATAACTCGACCGGGAAACGCAAAAATCGGCACTATACTTCCTATTCACAGGAAATACAAGGTTATACCGCGTCATTCACCAGAACGATACAATACTATTGAGGTGAACGATGATGCCGAATTCTGACTTGAAAGTACTTGGAGAAAAGGTTCGCAAGGAGCGCAAGCTGGCAGGTTTAACACAAGAACAACTTGCTGAACGTTGCCATGTTTCAACGAAGCATATCGCCAACATTGAAAAAGGCAGCATGAATCCATCTTACGAAATTCTTTTGGCGATTGCTCGTGTTTTGCCGGTTTCGCTTGATGCGCTGATTACTCCGGGGATGGGTAAAACGGAAATAGAGTTAAAAGAGTTCAATCGAATCTATCTTTCCTGTCCAGAAGCGGTGCGAGAAACCTTAATGGACTCGACCCGCACACTGGCAAAGCATCTGACAGAGTTTTACAGTAAGATTGAAAATCCCTGAAAATGTTTTGCTTGTGGTACAGTATAGCATATTTTTCAAAGTCACTATACCAAAACGAACCCAAAAGCAAACCAATTTTATACCAATTCAGTCGATTCCCAAGCTGACCTGAATCTCTGTTTCCAAATCATTTGCCAATGCCGTATATAGTTCTTGTGGTGTGCGGCAAAGAATTGCATTGAAATTGATAGGGTCGCCCTCATTGAAAAGCCTTACATATCCCCAGCGGCATGGAACAACGTCCAAATAGGTCGCAGACTCTAAAAAGCTATGGAATTGGGTCAATACTTCTTCAAATGTTTGCATGGTTTGACCTCCTGAATTAAGTTATCTCTATTTTAGAATATTCTTGGTCATCTATGCAAGGATGCCGATTTCGTACAGCGTAGAAAACGATAAAGCCATACCGAAGAATCCTACTAGGATCTTACGGTATGGCTTTTATTACAGATTGCGATTTGATCGCACCAATTCCGATGATGTGACAAATTGATATCCAATGTTGGAAACCGTTTTAATATAACGGGGGTGATCTTTGTCATCCTCTATTTTCTGGCGGATTCGACCGATCGTGCTTGTGACGGCTCTCAAATAGCTTTCGCTGTCCTTATGCCAGACTGCTTCAAAGATCTGCTCCTTTGTAAACAGTTTGCCCGGATGCTGTGCCATCAAACTCAAAACACCGTATTCATAACGACTCATGTACACCTCTGTTCCGTGTTTGAAAACACGGTGGTATTCCAAGTTGATTTCCAGATCGGGACTGCTCAGAGCGTCTGTGGGATTCCGCATCAAATCGAACCATTCAAAAATCGTCTGCTCTTGCGGTGGGCAGTGATCCTTCGTGATGCGAACAACAACTTCAATTTTTTGCATACAATAGACAATCCTCCCCCAAAGCCAAATCCATATCACTCGATATGGAAAATCGGGTATAGCTCGCATTTCCACATTGACCGTGCACTACGATGCCGTGTGCTTTAGCCGCCGTCGTTTTTGGAATCCCGAAAGTTCAGAGCTGCCATCAGGCATCCAAACGCACCCGCCCAGAGAAGGCCGGTATAGAGCCATCCTTGGAGAATGGCGAAAATCCCCCCTGCGATCAGCAGCAGGATGCCAGCCGTTAACAGCAGACGTGCCGATAACTGCTCAATCTTAGGTATCCCTTTCTGTGCGAAGATAGTGCTGTACCCGGTGGACGTCCCCGGAACGAACTGCAATGTACCACAAGGATTGAGTCACTGCTCCGGTAGGCATTGGTGTATTCAGCGGCACCAGAAGCAGTGCCGCCCGCACCTTGTAGGGAATATTGTTTTCCGCCATACGACGGCTTTTTTCTTTTGCCGTCGTTCGGCAGGTGTTTTTACTTTTTATTCTTTTGTGCTACATGGACGATTATGGCAACTAAAATAATTGCGGCGACCATACCAATTAAAGGGAGCCATGTGTCGGTGATGCTTTGCAATACGGCATTCCAGTTTACATTTTCGGGCAACATAGTTTAGACCTCCAATTCTCGCTGTTCTGTGACAATACGTTTACAGGAAAGATACGTTGCAAGGAAATAGCTTCCGTAGACAAGCAGAAAAAGAACGATTGTCAGTCCGATATTGGTTGCGATATGGATATTCATAAATTCTTCCACCACAGCCATTGCTTTGCCAATCAGGAAAGCAGAATACACGCCAGCGACGACTAGCGGAATGGCAAAGAACACGACTGTCTGCACAAAAAGCGTATGATCGATTTGCCTGCGGCCTGCACCCAGCTTTTGCAGCAAGCCATAACGATACACATTGTCGGTCGTTTCGGTAAGCTGTTTTAACGCTAGAAGTGCGGCGCAAATCAGCAAAAAGACCAACCCGATATAGCAGCAAAGGAAGCTCACCAAGGCATCAAGGCCGTAGAACGTCTCATACATCATGTTCTTTTCGGCATACCGATAGCCGTGTGTACTATCCAATCCAATCGGAATCATCTTTTGCAAAATTTCATTGGAATCTGCATTCGGCTCATATTGCACCAAAAGCGCATTTACATCTTTTTCAAGTGATGCGGTGACGGAATCGGGAACAATCAAGGTGCCGCGGTCATTGTTGCCAACCGACGTCATAATGTATGTTTCCTGCAACACTTTATCTTCTGCACGCTGTAAAGTCACCCCACCAACCGTGATTTCCGGGTGGCTCTGCAATGCAGCAGCAATATACCGATACGTTCCATTGTAGTTGCAGTTCAACAGGTATTGGCCATCGTTCAGCGTGATGGGTGCTTTGTTCTGCATGGCTAAGGCACGATTCAAGTCCGAAATGGAGATTACGGAAACCTTGCTGTCAGGAACTTTTTCATCAATTGGCCAAAATTTGACTTTTTGTCCTTCAAATAGTTCAGAGTAGGTCATATCGGCCTCGTAAACACTGATTTGTTCTGTGGCTTTGGCGTAGTTGCTTATGGTAACATCGTGTGCAGCGAGATAGGCAGCAATATCGCTGTCCCCATCAACAGAAACATTGGAAAGCACGTTCAAATCATAGGGCGTTGCAGATTGGGACATTTTGTTCATAGCAAGCGCTGTGCTTGCGCCAATCGACACGGCGCAGATCGTGATGGTCAGCAATCCGCATACAACCGTTACCACGAGATAATTGGTTCGGATTTTGCTGCCAATCTGACGGACAAGGAACGTATTCAGACCTTTCAGGTAAAAGCATTTCCTTGCACTTGCTGCTTGCATGAAAACGGCTGACAGCGAGTAGAACAGCAGAAAAGTTCCCGCGACCAATGCGGCCGCTGCCAACTGGAACAGATTATTTTCATGCGATGGCAGAATCCCGTTTTTGTTGAACAGTGCGGCAGAAATTCCGATGCAAAGCAGCGAGAGCAGGAACAGACAAATCGGCAAGATACGGTTTTCAGTCTGCATACTTTCGTTTTTTCTGCTGTCCGTCAATAGGTCAATCAATTTAACATTGGTGACAGACCGAATATTGAAAAGCATAACGATAAAAAAGATGATTGCGAAGCACAACACGGTCTGGCGAAGCGCACCGGCTGAAAACACGATCCGAAACTTTTCAAGATTGATTGCAAAAAGCCGCAATGCAATTAAAGAAAAACCTTGCGAAAAGAAAAAGCCCAAAAGCAATCCTGTGCCCAGCGCAATGATGCCAACACAAAGCGTTTCGCCTGCAAACAACCGGGAAATACGCCCTTTTTTCATGCCGAGCATCATATACACGCCTAGTTCCTTTTTGCGGCGTTTCAATAAAAACTGATTGGCATAAAGAATCAGGAAAGCCAGAACAACCGCAATCATAGTGGAAAGCGTAGAAAGCATAATGCCGAGCTGACGATATAAGAGCGTGCCGGTCATGCCCATATTGGAAAAAGCCGGCTGGTCAGAAATGGAATTGAACGCATAGAACAAACTGACCGAAAGGGTCAGCGTAAGAAAGTAAATCAGATAGTCACGAATGTTCTTGCACACATTTCGGAAAATCAGCTTACATGTGTTCACTCTGTTCACCTCCCAAGACGGAAACTACTTCCAGAATTTTTGTAAAAAATTCTTTGCGCGTATCCGTCCCACGATGCAGTTCGTTGAACACCTGCCCATCTTTGATAAACAAAATGCGATTGCAATAGCTGGCAGAAAAAGCGTCATGCGTTACCATGAGAATCGTTGCTGAAAGCCGTTCATTCAATTCGGTCAACATTGTCAACAGCATTCGGGAAGAATTGGAATCCAGTGCGCCGGTCGGCTCATCTGCCAGTACGATGGCGGGATTTGTCACCATCGCTCTTGCAGCAGCTACTCTCTGCTGCTGACCGCCAGACATCTGATAGGGATATTTACCCAATACATCCTGAATGTTCAACGCTTGGGCAATCTGTGGGATACGCTGTTCTATTTCACTGGGTTTAGTGCCTGCGATGGAAAGGGCCAGAGAGATATTTTCATAGGCGGTCAAGGTGTCCAGAAGATTGAAATTCTGAAAAATAAATCCCAGCTTTTTTCCTCGAAAGTCTGCAAGCTGTGCCCCGTGAAGCGCCGTGATGTCCTTTTCTTCTACATAGATATGACCGCTGGTGACGGTATCAATCGTGGAAATGCAGTTCAGCAAGGTGGTTTTGCCAGAGCCGGAAGCACCCATGATGCCGAGAAATTCTCCTTTGCGAACAGAAAAAGAAATGTGGTTGATGGCTTTTGTCAGGTTGCCTTTGTTACCGTAAAATTTTTGGATGTCATCCACCCGTAAGATCGTATCGCCCATAGGTCAGGCTCCTTTCTCAAAAGCGCTTTGCTTTTGTGCTTTTACTCTACCACAAGGAATTTTCCGATGCCATTAAATTGGATTACATTTGTATTACCAAAATGTAAGGTTGAAAAAAGCGAGGCTTTACAACCCCGCCGCCTGCAAATAGCTTTCCGTAGGAAAAACCATCGTCACAGTCGTTCCCTGTCCCGGAACGCTGGAAATAGAAAGTGAGATATTCATTTTTCGACATAGCCTTTGGCTCAAGTACAAACCAATGCCGGTTGATTTGGAATAACGGCGGCCGTTTTCACCGGTAAAGCCTTTGTCGAACACGCGCGGCAAGTCAGCAGCAGAAATACCAATGCCATTATCGGAAATAAAAAGAGATACCGTGTTTTTCTCTGCTCTGGCTGAAAATTCAACTTGTAAATTATCTTTCCGATACTTGATAGCGTTGGACAGAATCTGTCCGATCACAAAGGTGCAGCTTTTGATGTCTGCGGCCACGGGAATATCCAGTTCCTTTAGAACCGGCTTTCCACCGACCTGAATCAACGGCTTTGAGTACGTTTTTAGCGCAGCGTACACCAATGCCTGCAAGGTGGTTTTCTCCACCTTAAAGTCCTTTTCAACATCGGTACTGCGGGCGTAATATAGCACCTGCTCCACATAAGCATCAATTTTCCGCAGTTCATCGTCAATTCGCAGTGTGGTGGGATTCTTTTCATTTTCAACGATCAGCCGGGCAGAGGTGATAGGCGTTTTGATTTCATGCACCCATGAATCAAGGTATTCCCGATATTCACGGTTCTCCTGTTCTGCACAGGCAAGCTGGTCGTTCTGATATTTGTTGCAGCACCGCAGAACTTCCACCAAAATCTGCCCCTCTAAAAAATGAGGCGGCACCATTAACTCACCTAAAAGTGTTTTTATGTCCATCTGCTCTGTCATTTTTTGAAGCAGATTATAAAAACTCTGCTTGCGGAAAAAATCATACAGCAGCGCTGTACTGTATGCTGCAAGTAAAATCACCTCGGCAAACAGAATAAACACAGCAGGTGTTTCAATCAGCCAGAGGAGCGCAAGCAGCACGAGTGCAGCCACCAGCATACAAATCAGGGAAAAGATACGGTCAAGCAGATACTCGGATAACTTCATACGCAATACCCTAAACCACGTTTCGTTTCCAGATAGTCCGGCAGACCGATTTCGGTCAGTGCTTTCCGTAACCGAACGATGTTGACATTCAATGTGTTTTCGTCTATAAATTGTTCACTCTGCCAGAGTTCATCAATAATAGCGTCACGGGGAATAATGTTGCCCTTATTCACCATAAGCAGGCGCAAAATCCCAAGTTCATTTTTGGTAAGTGATTTTTTGTTCCCTTGATAGCTGATTTCCGCCTTGAGCAAATTTAAGGTCAAGCCTTTGTGCGTGAGAACGATGTTGTCCTGTACTTCATAGGTCCGAGCCAGAAGTTTTTGGATTCGCGCCAAAAGAATCTGTGCATTGTACGGCTTTGCAATATAATCATCTGCGCCGATGTTCAAGCTCATCAACTCATCAAAATCGCTGTTTCTGCTGGTAAGTACAATGATCGGAAGA